>Ga0233437_1000732_pt1 | contig 70037 bp, 28 predicted proteins | sample SI_122_August201_FD_182714 | JGI IMG/M metagenome (GOLD analysis project Ga0233437, IMG submission 182714) | Seawater microbial communities from Saanich Inlet, British Columbia, Canada - SI_122_August2016_200_MG | ecosystem: Environmental > Aquatic > Marine > Inlet | place: Canada: British...
ACAAAAGAAGTTCTGATAAATTAGTTAAACCTGAAACTGCTGAAATATCACTAATTTGATTGTCATACAAAAGAAGTTCTGATAAATTAGTTAAACCTGAAACTGCTGAAATATCACTAATTTGATTTTCATACAAATAAAGTCTCGTCAAATTAGTTAAACCAGAAACTGCTGAAATATCACTGATTTGATTATCATTCAAATAAAGTCTCGTCAAATTAGTTAAACCAGAAACTGCTGAAATATCACTAATTTGATTATCATTCAAATAAAGTTCTGTCAAATTTATTAAATAATGAGCACCTACAATAGAAGAAACATAAAAATAAGAAGCATATAAAGTTCCCGTAATTCCGTGTAACTCTGGTACAGTAGGGTTATAAGCAGGTGGCTGTCCAAGATATTCGTTAATTACTTCTTTAAAATTCTCATCAGGAATATAAACCCGAACGTCAATATAATCTGTTTTGGTTTCCGTATCGGAAGTTGTGCCATCGGAAACAGTTAGGGAAACGGTAAATAAACCAGGTTCTTCATAAATCCATTCGGGATTTTGCTCATAGCTGTCAATTGTTCCATCATTTTCAAAATCCCATTGCCAGCTTGTGAGATTTCCGGTGGAGAGGTCGGTGAACTGGATTGTGTTATAGGCAGCAATTGTGGTTTGGTCCGCTGAAAAGTCGGCATTGATGCAAGTTGTAAAATGCCATAATCCACTCCAGACTGTGTCTGCTGTATTTGTAGTTATGGCTCTAACTTTCCAATAATAATCCTTAGTAGGTTCTAAGTTCGGGGTGAAAGAATATAGTGTGTCATTAATTGCCGTACCTAAACCGACATTTACAAGATTATCACTTGTCTCACCCAACCATACATTATAAACTATATCCCGTACTTGAAAATTTCCCTGCCATTCCAGATCAGCATTTATATAAACTCCGGTTTCATTACGAGATGGATCAGGATAACAGGCAGCATAATTATCTGGTGTTGTGGGGTATTGCAAAATATAAAATCCTCTGCTTTCCAGTATTGGGATATGAACATTTAAAGCTTCTTGAGAAAGAGGATTCGTATATCCCCATCTTTCTAAATATAGTTTGTCTCCTAGACCAAGTCCATTGTTTTCTATAAGATAGTAAATGTCACTAATTTGATTATCATACAAATAAAGTTTATCTAAATTAGTTAAACCTGAAACTGCTGATATATCACTGATTTGATTATCATACAAATAAAGTTCAGCTAAATTAGTTAAACCTGAAACTGCTGATATATTAGTAATTTGATTTTCACACAAAGAAAGTCTTGTCAAATTTGTTAGACCAGAAACTGCTGAAATATCACTGATTTGATTATTTCCCAATACAAGCACTGTCAAATTCACTAATCCTGAAATAGAGGAAATATCAATAATTTGATTTTGAAGTAACCAAAGCTCTGTTAAATTAGTTAAACCTGAAACTGCTGATATATCACTAATTTGATTTTCATACAAAAAAAGGGTTGTTAAGTTAGTTAAACCTGAAACAGCTGAAATATCACTGATTTGATTATTTCCAAATTCAAGCATTGTCAAATTCACTAAGTCTGAAACTGCAGAAATATTACTGATTTGATTCCAACGCAAATCAAGACTTGCCAAATTCACTAATCCAGAAACTGCAGAAATATCACTGATTTGATTCCAATGCAAAATAAGTCCTGTCAAATTCGTTAAATATTGAGCACCTTCAATATATGATATATTTAAGTTATCAGCAACTAAATATCCAGTAATTCCATTTAAATCAGCAACCGTGGGGTTATAAGCTGGCGGTTGTCCGAGATATCCATTAATTTTTGCTTTAAAAATTTCATCAGGAATATAAACCCGAACATCAATATAATCTGTTTTGGTTTCCGTATCAAAAACTGTACCATCCGAAACTGTTAAAGAAACTGTAAATAATCCCGGCTCTTCATAAATCCAAGCCGGGTTTTGAACATAAGAATCAATAGTTCCATCATTTTCAAAATCCCATTCCCAATTTGTGGGGTTTCCGGTGGATAGATCGGTGAACTGGATTTCTGTTCCGGCTACAATTGTGGTTTGGTCGGCTGTGAAATCAGCCGTTACATCTGCAAAAGCAGAATGTGCGATGAAGAAGCAAATCATCATCATTACCGTTGTTTTGTAAAAGTTTTTCATAAAGCGTTATTTTTTGATAAAGATAGTAATTTTAAAGATAACGAGTTAGAGATGGCATCCCTCGCGAGGTTTATTGTGTTATTATTATTTTCTATTTTCTTCATAAGGGATGCCATCTCTTTCGTTTTATTATTGAATAACAATCTTTTTAACATGACTAAAGTCTTTTCCTTTAAGGCATATAAAATAAATTCCCTTTTCAAGTTGGGAAAGATCAACTTCAATTGATGAGTGATAATCATTGATTTTTAATTGATGAACTGTTTTTCCTGTTATGTCGGTAATTATTAAACTTGTCCGTACGGACAGGTTTTGAATTGTTATTATCCCTGTTGAAGGATTTGGATAAATAGAGATTGTTTCATCTTTATTTTCAATTTTCCCTTTTGAAATATTTACAATACTATATTTCCCGTCTCCTTCAGGGTAAACATCCGAAACATAAGAATCATACACTTGTTCCATTGTGAAATCGGCAGAAACAATATTATTTTCAGACCAGACTCTTAATATAATCGGATTGCCTCCTTCATAGCCTACTCCATTTATTAATGTACTAAAAACGGGCAATTCGTTTTCAAAAGCATTTTCAGAATTGATTTTTATAGCTCCTATCATTTTATCTTCATCGAAAGCAGCTACTTCATCGCCTATATTTAAACCTTCGATGTAAAGTGTGTAAACCGCTTCGGCGGGATTACCACCTTTGAAAATAAAGTGAACAGCTTCAATGTTTTTGGTTTTTGTGTCTAATAAATCTAAAAACCTATTATCTTTAATAATAGATGAATTACCGAAATTTGAATTATCTTTTAGGCAACGAACTGAAAAACCGTAGCTCTTATCGTAAGTGCCACGGAGCACATTATCGTTGTCATAATAGAGGACCCGGTACAAAGGGTAACTTGTACTGTGCTCACTCGACGACCAAAAGTGGGCGCCGCTTGAGAGACTGCCGAAACCACCATAGTTACTACGGAAACCGCCCGGAAGGGCCTCATAGCCATATAGCCTGGAACCATTACCACCTGCGTACCAACCATTTGTGGATTTAATGTTTAAGCCGGCATCAAAACCTCTCCATCCCATACTATTCCAAATTGGGTCCCCAACAGGGTATTGGCTGTCAACCGTACCTTCTAATATTTTCCATTCATCATCGGTAGTAATATACCAGCCTTCAGGGCAAATACCTTGCACTCCTTGTGTAGTTACATATTGCATCATTTCGTTCCATTGGTATAAAGCACCGTATTCATCGCAATTTGCAGGATTGTTATCGTAGCAGTATTTTTCAATAACAGAATTATCTGACATCTCTTCAGAGCCATTTATCATCTCACCAATATTCAGATTTTCAGCCATCCAGCACTGGTCGCCTATAAGTACGGTGTTGTAAATTTGTCCGTCACGGGGGTCGGTAAAGGGGTCACCACAAGTAAATGATGAGGAACCCGGATAAAATAGAACACCATCGGCAAACATTTTAACAAGATATCCTTCACCGGGCTGACAATCGCCTATACCGTTAACCCAGTTTGGGCCAATTTTTCGAATCATTGTACCTTCCGAATCTCTAATAAAATCAAGGTCATCGCCAATGATTGTTTCAAAAGCAAGTAAGGCATCCATTGAAGTTTCAGGGAAATAACTTACAAACTGAAATCCTGCTTCTACAGGAATCGGAGTTGTCGGATCAACAAGTAATCCATTGATTGTAAAAGAATCAGCGGCAAACATTTTAACAAGGTAGCCTTCGTCAACAATCCAATCGCCAATACCGTTAACCCAGTTCGGGCCGATTTTACGTAATGTCTGGCCTTGTGAATTTCTTATAAAATCAAGGTTATCGTTTAATATTTCTTCAACTACAGCCAACATAACCGGGTTTTCGGGAATAATATGTGAAGACACAAAACTAAAACCTGAGTAAAGACTTATTTGCTGAGTAACTTGAGACTGATTATAATAAAATGCCCCCATATCTGCAATTGTTCCATCAGGATCATAATAAATCGGATCAGGATTTCCGGCATCAATACAAGGTGAATTTTCAGTTAAATGAAAATTAAAATTGACCGGATCAACAAACAAGGGATCCATAAATAAATTATAATAAATATCGCAAGGGTCTTCATTGGCATTTATTGTTACAATTTCACCAAAAGCAGTTGGTAATCCATATCCAATAGCCGTAGTGTTATTTCCCCAAAACAAATTATACTCTAATGATGAAATTGCTGAAGATGCTTCTATTCCTATATTATTTTCATAAATAATATTATTAACAAATAAAGGGGAAGAACTATATATGGAGTAGATTCCTATATTATTATTGTTACTGATAGTATTATTATTAATTAAAGGGGAAGAATAATGGCAGAAGATTCCATTATTGCTATTATTATTGATAGTATTATTACTAATAGAAGGGTGAGAATAAGTGCAAACGATTCCAGAAGTATTATTACTGATAGTATTGCTTCTAATGGCAGGGGAAGAACTATCACAGTGAATACCATAATAATTATTACCGATAGTATTATTGCTAATTGATGGTGAAGATTCAATGCACCAGATTCCATAATCATTATAGCAGATAGAATTATTACTTAAAGTAAGGGAAGATCCTAAGCACTCTTCGTAGAAGATTCCCCAATAATTATTATTGATGGTATTATTGCTTAGAGTAAGGGAAGAATTTTTGCAATAGATTCCGAAATTTCCAAATTCAATAGTCGCATAAGAAATAATACTATTATCATTTGATAAACTTTCAAACTTAATCTCGCTCCAATCCTTCAGATTACAAGAAGTCTGCCCTGAAGTAAATAAAATAGAGTCAGTTTCGGTTCCAGAGGCTATAAGTGTACCACTGATATTAAATGAATAATAATCCATAAATTTAATGGTTACTCCGGGTTCAATAATTAATTGTTCATTGTGCTCAATTTCTATTTCACACATAATAAAATAAGGACTATTGGTGTAGGTCCATATTCCACTAACATTTCCACATTGAATGTATGTACCTGTTTCCGATACAATAATATAATCTTCTTTTAATTCCGTATCTTCATTTTCTCCATCACTTACAGTTAGTGAAACTGTGTATAAACCGGCTTCTGTGTAAATCCATTCAGGATTTGGTTCTTCTGAGTCAATAGTACCATCATTATTAAAATCCCATTGCCATGATAAAAGTGAGTTCAGAGAATAAGATAAATCAGCGAATTGAACGGATAATGGGGTGTTTCCTATTGTAGTATCCGCTAAAAAGATTGCATGAAGTTGAGAATAATCAAAATAAAAAGCACCAATATCTGCTATCGTACTATCAGGGTCATAATAAACAGGATCAGGATTTCCGGCATCTATACAGGGTGAATTTTCCGTTAAATGAAAATTAAAATTATCCGGATAAACAAAAAATGGATCCATAAATAAATTCATATAATTATCACAAGGGTCTCCATTTACATTTACCGCGACAATTTCCCCAAAATCAACAGGTAAATCTTCTCCTGTAGCTGTAGTATCATTTCCCCAAAACAAATTATACTCTAATGATGTAGCTACTGAAGATGCTTCTACTCCTATATTATTTTCATAAATAATATTATTAACAATTAAAGGGGAAGAATATATGTAGTAGATTCCTTTTTTATTATTACTAATATTATTATTGTTAATTAAAGGGGAAGAAGAATGACAGAATATCCCATTACTATTTATATTATTATTGATAGTATTATTGCTTATTGAGGGGGAGGAAGAAGAGCAGAAGATACCAGTAAAACTATTATTACTGATAATATTATTACTTATGGTAGAGAAAGATGCATAACATTGAATTCCAAGATAATTATTGCTGATAGTATTGTTGCTTAAAACAGGGGAAGAAGCATGGCAGTAGATTCCTTTATTATTATTACTGATAGAATTATTGCTTAAGGTAGGGGAAGAATCTTTACAAAAGATTCCGTAATCTGCATATTCAATAGTCGCATAAGAGATTATACTATTATCATTTGAGGAGTCTTTAAATTTTATCTCGTTCCAGTCATTCGGATTACAAAATTGCTGCCCTGATGTAAATAAAATTTGTTCAGTTTCTGTTCCATTGGCTATTAAAGTACCATTAATATTAAATGAATAATAATCCATAAATTTAATAGTTACACCGTGTTCAATTATTAAAGTTTCACCAGAGGATACCGAAATATCACCAATAACATGGTATTCATTACCGGATATCCAAACTCCGCTTTGAGGGCCTGTTACTTCTATAAATATATCAGTAGAAGGCTCATCACCCTTAAGTGACTCTGGCTTAATATCTGCAAAAGCAGAATGTGCGATGAAGAAGCAAATCATCATCATTACTGTAATTTTGCATAAGTTTTTCATGTTTTTTAATTTTTTCCCGCAGATTACGCTGATTTACGCTGATTTTTTCTACGTCATCTGCGGGAGATAAATAAATTTTATTTAATCACAATTTTCTTAACCTGACTAAAGTTTTCACCTCTAAAACTGATAAAATAAACCCCGGCAGATAATTCCGATAGATCAAGTTGCCTTGAAACCGATCCGTTTAATTTAAAATTAGAATATTCTTTGCCTCTTAAATCAAATACCTTAATTTGGATGTTGCCTATTATTCCTTCGAGTGAGATATTAAATATACCTTTGGAAGGGTTTGGATAAATAGAAATTGTTTCATCTTTATTTTTAATTTTTCCTTTTGTAATATTAACAATACTATATTTCCCATCTTCATCAGGGTAAATATCCGAAACATAAGAATCATATACTTGTTCCATAGTGAAATCGGCTGAAACAATATTATTTTCAGACCAGACTCTTAATATAATCGGATTGCCTCCTTCATAGCCTACTCCATTTATTAATGTACTAAAAACAGGAAGTTCGTTTTCAAAAGCGTTTTGAGAATTGATCTTTACCGATCCTATCATTTTATTTCCATCATAAGCACCTACTTCATCACCAATTTCTAATCCATTTACATACATTGTATAAACCGGATCGGCAGGATTACCTCCTTCAAAAGAAAAATTAGTAGGAGTAATTGTTGTTTTACCACTTGATTTTTCTGAAGCAGGATAAATTATTTCACCATCCGCAAACATTTTCACAAGATATCCTTCACCGGGCTGACAATCACCAATTCCATTTACCCAGATCGGGCCGATTTTTCGTAAAGTTTGTCCATTTGAATTTCTAATATAATCAAGGTTATCATCCATAATTGTTTCAAAAGCAAATAAAGCATCCATCGGATTTTCTGGGAAATAGCTTACAAATTGAAATCCTTGTACTACAGGAATCGGTGTTGTAGGATCAACAAAAAAGCCATTTATTGTAAACGAATCTCCGTCAAACATTTTAACAAGATAGCCTTCGTTAACAATCCAATCGCCAATACCATTAACCCAGTTTGGGCCGATTATTCGCAATGTCTGGCCAAGTGAATTTCTTACGAAACTAAGATTCTCATTTAATAATTCATCCAATACATCCAACATATCCGGTTCTGCAGGATCAATATTTGAAGAAGCAAACTGGTATCCTTCACATAAAAATATTTCTTGAGCAAAATTTTCCCAATTCATCACATTTGCCCAAATGTCATATTTCGTTTGCCCGCCACGCTTATCCTGCCATGTAGTGTAAATCCTGTTATTTCCCAATATTACTTGAGGATCATGTTGTTCCATTTCACCTGTATTAGATACCCTGTAATTGTTTCCCAAAGGCATGCCGTTGCTCAAATATCGTTGAGCATATACATCCTTGTCACCATTGCGTCTGTCCGTCCATGTAATAATAAAATCGCCATTTCCTCTTGCTGAAATGCAGGGATATAACTGATATGTGTTTCCTGTATCGGTGTTCACTTGAAAATTATTTCCAATGGGAGTACCGTCATTTAAATATCTCTGGGCATAAATGTCAAAATTGCCATTACGCTTATCCATCCAGCTAATGATAAAATTCCCATTCTCATCTGAAGATATGGATGCTCCATATTGCTCCTCACTAAACACACTATCTTCCACCTTAAAATTACTTCCTGCCGGCGTTCCATCACTAAGGTAGCGTTGTGCATAGATGTCATAATCGCCATTGCGATTATCATTCCAGACTATGATAAAGTTACCATTTGTGTCAACAGCAATATTCGGGAACTCCTGATATGTATTTCCTACATCATCATTAACCTTAAAATTTCCTCCAAAGGGTGTACCGTCACTCAGATATTGTTGGGCATAAATATCAGGTTCACTGCCTTTATTTTTCGTAATTGAATCACTATTCTGAATGTTTTCATCATTTAAATATTGGAATGAATAATTATCTAAACTCTCATCTAAAGCATCTCCCCATGTAATGATAAAATCTCCGTTTTTCTTACAAACAGCTTTCGAACCATAGTTCACCCACGCACTTATGTTGTTAACTTTAAAATTGTTTCCCAAAGCAGTACCCTCATTTGAGAAACGCTGAGCAAAGATGTCGCCCCAATATTCTATGCGATAGTCAGTCCAGGTAATAACAAAGTTGCCGTTGAGATCGGCTGCAATAGAAGGTGACCATTGATCGGAATATCCCGAGTCATCGTTAACTATAAAATTGCTATCTATAATTGTACCATTATTTGAAAAACGTTGGACATAAATATCATCATTATAGTTGCGATGGTCAACCCAGGCAATTATGAAATTATCGCTGCCATCTTTTGCAATTGAAGGGTTTGTTTGATTTGCTGCTCCTACATCATCGTTGACTTTAAAATTGTCTCCTTGCGGTGTACCATCACTTAAAAATGATTGGGCAAAAATTTCCCCGTTCCAGCTTAAACGATGGTCTTGCCAGGTAATTGTAAAATTCCCGTCTTTGTCTTCCATAATTTCAGAGTAATATTGATATGCATTTCCAGTATCAGAATTTACTCTAAAGCTATTTCCTAACGGAACGGCATCGCCGGTAAAACGCCGGGCATAAATATCGCAATTCTCATCATAACAATGTTCCCAACTGACTATAAAATCCCCAGCTAAATCAGTCGAAATTGAAGGATTCTTCTGTCTTGAAATTGTCATGTCATCATTTATTAAAAAATTATCTCCGAGAGGTGAGCCATCGCTCAAATATCGTTGAGCATAAACATCCCAATTATTATTACGTTTGTCTCCCCAAGTAATTATGAAATCGCCGTTTTCTTTAATTGCTATGTCAGGGCATAATTGAGATGAATTACCGGCATCCGTATTAACTTTAAAATTATTTCCTATCGCTGTGCCATCGGCCAAAAACCGCTGAGCATAAATATCATAATCATCATTATATCGTACATCAACCCATGCTACAATAAAATTACCGTTTTTATTGCATGAATTTGTAGGCCAATACTGAACTGCATTCCCCGCATCATCATTAACAATAAAATTATCGCCTAATGTTGAACCATCATAAAGAAAACGCTGGGCATAAATATCCCATTCGCCGCTTCGTTTATCCGCCCAAACGATGACAAAATTCCCACAACTGTCTATTGATACTGAAGGATGTTCTTGTTCTACATCTGCTGTGTCGGTATTAACTATAAAATTATTACCCAATGCCGTACCGTCATTTGAAAAGCGTTGAGCGTAAATATCCCATTCCCAGGTGCTTCTTTTATCTATCCATGTGATTACGAAATTCAAATTGGGATCAACCGCAATGTCAGGGCCATACTGGCTTCCTGTTCCACCTTCATCATCATTAACTTTAAAATTGTTTCCGAGAGTTGTGCCGTCACTTAGATAAATTTGAGCATATATATCAAAATTCCATTCAATGCGGCCATCCATCCATGTAATGACATAGTTGCCGTTTCCATCTCCGGCGATATCTGGTGTTTCTTGCTCCGAACCATCTACACATATTTGTTCATTGACCAAAAAATCGGGAATATTTTGTGCACTTGCCGGAATATAATTAAATAACAGGCTAAGGGATAAAATACAGATAATTAGTAAATTGTTTTTCATAGTGAGTCCTACTTATTTTATAATAAATTTATGTGTTTCCAAACCAATTGTCGTTTCTACTCTGATAACGTAAATACCGGCTTCAAAATCCTTTGTATTGATTTGAATATTAATGTCATTAGTATTTCTTTCGTAAACTGATTGGCCAAAGCAGTTGAAAATTGATACTTTTTTTATTTCAAATGGAGAAATAATAGAAAGATTTTCAGTTGCAGGGTTTGGAAATACGAGAATTTTTTCATCAACAATTACTGTGTTTTTTGTTATATTTACAATGCTATATTTTCCGTCTTGGGGAGGGTACACATCCGAAACATAAGAATCATATATAGCTTCCATATTGAATTTTACATCAACGATTTCCCCGGTTTTTGTATACCAAACTTTTAATTTTATCGGGTTTCCTGCTGTATAACCCTCTCCATTAGCTAATGTGCTAAATAATGCCATAGAATTATCAAAAACATTTTTCGATAAAATTGTTGTAGCACCAACTATTATTTCGTTGTCGAAAGCAGCTACTTCATCACCAATTTTCAAACCTTTAATATACATAGTATAAACCGGATCAGCAGGATTACCACCATTAAAAGACAAATATGTAGGAGAAATGGTTGCTTTACTACTTGATTTTGTGGAAGCAGGATAAATAATTTCATCAGAAGAGAACATTTTAACAAGGTATCCTTCGCCGGGAGTACAATCACCAATTCCATTTATCCAAATCGGGCCGATTTTTCGCAAAGTTTGTCCTTGTGAATTTCTAATATAATCAAGGTTATCATCCATAATTGTTTCAAAAGCAAGTAAAGCATCCATAGCGTTTTCGGGGAAGTAACTTACGAATTGAAATCCTTGTTCGACAGGAATCGGTGTTGAAGGATCAACAAAAAAGCCATTTATTGAGAAGGAATCAGCGGCAAACATTTTTACAAGGTAACCTTCCGAAACAATCCAGTCGCCAATACCATTTACCCAATTCGGGCCGATTTTTTGTAAGGTTTGGCCGGAAGAATTTCTAATAAAATGGAGATTGTCATTTATTAATTCTTCCACTACAACCAACATATCCGGTTCTGCAGGATTGATATTTGAGGAAACAAACTGATATCCTTCACATAAAGTTATTTCTTGTTCAAAATTTCCCCAATTCATCACATTTGCCCAAATGTCGAATCCTGTTTGTCCGCCTCGATTATCTTGCCAGGCAGCATAAATTCTGTCGTTTCCCAAAACAACGGCAGAATTAGATTGCCGCATTTCGCCGGTATTTGAAAGCCTGTAATTACTTCCGAGAGCTGTACCGTTGCTCAAGTATCGTTGGGCATAAACATCACTATCACCATTTCGGGAATCAGACCATGTTATAATAAAATTACCAAATCCGTTTACTGAAATGCAGGGCGCAGATTGAGTTTTCCCGGAGGTATCGTCATTTACCCGGAAATTATCACCGATTGCTGTGCCGTCATATAAATAGCGTTGGGCAAAAATATCATAATCACCATTTCGTTTATCATTCCAGGCAATAATATAATTACTTTCGTCATCTACCGAAATGGATGTTCGTAAATTATAACTGCATGCAAGGTTTTCTTCGAGTTTTAAATTACTTCCTATTGGTGTTCCATCACTTAAATAGCGTTGAACGTATAAATCCCAATCGCCATCACGATTATCTTGCCATGCTATAATAAAATTACCATTTGTATCAACAGCGATATCAGGTAATAATTGGTCTGTATTTCCGATATCATCATTAACCTTGAAATTTCCTCCAAATGGGGTGCCATCACTATAATATTGCTGAGCATATATATCCGGTTCGCTCCCTTTTTCTTTATTTATGAAATCATTATCCAAAATATTTTCATCATTTAAATTTTGGAATGGAAAGTTATCTATACTTTCATCTATAGCATCACTCCATGCAATAATAAAATCTCCGTTTTTTTTGCATGTAACCACCGGGCTGATATGCACATAAGCACCAATATTGTTCACTATGAAGTTGCTCCCTAAAGCAGTTCCGTCATTTGAGAAACGTTGGGCATAAATGGCACTTTCATATCCGCTCCGATAGTCTTCCCACGTTATTATGAAATTTCCTTCGGCATCTGTTGCAATTGAAGATGCCCAGTGAATTATATTTCCTGTTGAGTCATCATTAACTTTGAAGTTAGAGCCGAGTGCTGTACCATCGTTTGAAAAACGTTGAGCGTAAATACTTCCATAAACATAACTCGAGCCAAAACCTTGACGATTATCGGTCCAGGAAATGATAAAATTATCGTTATCATCTTTTGCAATTGAAGGATCTCCCTGGTATTCACTGCCTATATCGTCGTTGACCTTGAAGTTGTTATCAACTGGTGTTCCGTCATTTAAATATGATTGTGCAAAAATATCTCCATTAAAGCCAAGTCGGAGATCTTCCCAGGCAATTGTAAAATTCCCGTCTTTATCTTCCATAATTTCAGAGGAATATTGATTTGTGTTTCCAGTATCAGTATTTACTTTAAAGCTACTTCCTAATGGAATAGCATCGCTGCTAAAACGCCGTGCATAAACATCGCAATTATTATTACGGGTATCCTCCCAACTGACTATAAAACTCCCTGCTAAATCTGTCGAAATTGAGGCGTTCCGCTGACTGGTATTGGTAGTGTCATCATTTATTTTAAAATTATCTTCCACCGGTGATCCATCACTCAAATAACGCTGAGCATAAACATCCCAATTTCCATTACGTTCGTCTCCCCATGCAATTATGAAATCACCGTTTTCTTTAATTGCAATATCAGGACGCAATTGGAATGAATTACCTATATCGGTATTAACCTTTACATTATTTCCTATTGCTGTACCATTAGCTAAATAACGCTGAAGGTAAATATCATAATCATCATAATTTCGTTTATCAACCCAAGAGACAATAAAATTACCGTTTTTATCGCATGAACTTGTTGGCCAATACTGAACCGAAGTGCCTGCGTCATCATTAATTTTAAAATTCTCGCCGAGAGCCATACCGTCATAAGAGTATCGTTGAGCATAGATATCAAAGTCATCGGTTCGCTCGTCAGCCCAAACGATGACAAAATTCCCGCAACTGTCAATTGAAACTGATGGATGTTCTTGTTCTGCATCTGTTGTGTCGGTATTAACTCTAAAATTATTCCCTAAAGCTGTACCGTCATTGGAGAAACGTTGAGCGTAAATATCCCATTCCCAACCATTTCTTTTATCTATCCAAGTGATAACAAAATTCAAATTTGGGTCAACAGCAATGGCAGGGCGGTACTGAGTGGCTGTTTCATTACTATCGGTAACAAGAAAATTATCACCGAGTTTTGTACCATCGCTTAAATATATTTGTGCATATATATCAAAATTCAAACCGTCGCGGTCATCTTTCCAGGTAATAACATAATTGCCGTTTCCATCACCGTCGATATAAGGTGTCGATTGTTCTGAGCCATCAATACCTGTATGTTCATTGACCGGAAAATCGGAAATGTTTTGTGCATTTGCCGGAAAATAATTAATTAACAGGCATAATGAAAAAATGCATTTAATTAGTAAATTGTTTTTCATATTGAGTCCTCCTTGTTGGTTTTATTATTTTTTTTCAGTCCTCAGTCCTCAGTCCTCGGTCTTCAGTCTTCAGTCTTCAGTCAACGAACTGCCGACTGCCTGCTGTGGACCGCCGACTGTAAACTGCCGGATGTAAACTGCGACAAAAGTTTGAATGTCAATGAACTTGATTACAATAATTTAAAATATGTTTTATTGGTATAACATATTTTTTAAGCAGCTAAAATACATAAAATAAACGTGAAATGCAAAAAAAATACAAACCTTATAATTTTTTCTAAGAGATCCATAAATTCTTCCCAATGACCGATGGAAATCCGAATGAACAGTTAAAGAATATCTGCATTAAAAAAAACATCAAAAAAAATATTCTTAAAACCAAATAGACACCTTAAGGTTAAACGAAACATCCAAATAGTTCCATTGATTATAAAGAATATCAACAAAACGGTTGACATCGGCCCTGAGCCTTATCACCAGCGATTGCAATGGATAAAAATTAAAAGAGGTGCCGGAACTCACACGAATGTTTTTATGTGTGTTGTAGCCAAAAGTGTTTTGATATGATCCGGCAAATGTTTGCTGGATTTCCATATATCGCAACCACGTAAAACGTTTGGTACGCCAAATCAAATCGAATGAGGATTCGTAGTTGTCGCTAAAATCGTGTATATTGCCATAGTTGCGGTCATTACGACGGTATAATAAATTAAAGATATTGATAAAATCACCTGACCACCTGTGCTCTATCCATACCGAAGGTTCATAATCCATCGACTTTATAGAAGCGCCCAGATCCTGAAAAAACTGACGGTATTGTACCACTATGTGTGTACTTGTGCCTACTTTAAGGTCAAGTTTTTCGTTAAGACGCCATGATGATTTTTTGATCATGCTTCCCGAAAAACCATTGTTCTGGTTGTTCCATTGAAACATGCTGTACAGAAACCAGTTTCCACCAGGCCTGATTTCGTTTCTAATAAAATAGTTTTGAATGAGCAAGGATTTGGCGGGGTTGGGTGTTTCCTGTTGTGAGAACCTCCAAAGCTGCTCACCTATCCTGTTTTTGCTGTCGCCCATGCGGTCGTTAGTCTGATTATAGTTAAACTCGAAAAATAACAAAGAAAGTGGTTTCCACAATTGTCCGGGCGAAAGCCTGACATTCACCTGGCCAAAATTCCGCAGGTAATAAACATTCAAATCATCGTTGAAGGAGAATGTTTGTCTTAGGTTGTTTTCGATGCGGAACGATACCTGCATGGCGCGCCACTCGTTTATGGCCAGGTCGGTTAGCAGGCGTTCATCCTTTGAAACGGGATTTTGTAATGTGCCGAAAATATCATTAGTAGAATTTGCCCGGTAGAAAAAACCTGTTTGAATTCTTTCTGTAACCTGAGCAGAAATCCTGGCATAACCCTGAAAGAATCTTTGTTTACGTGAGTCTGTAAACCAGTCATCGTCTTTAGTACCTGCACGTAAAAAGTTTTCAACCTTCAGGCTTTTAATGTGCATAAAATCCATTACTGATGCGGGAAATTGATATTCGAGAAGGTTTTGGAAAAATTGTTTTTTACTGGTCGAGTCGGAGGATTCAGTATATCTGTCCTGATAGGTAAAGTGAATATTCGGGAGCTTGGCGTGATGGAACAGAAAGGATGCATTCCCCGATCTTTCAGAGGATTTCGAACCATTTTTCTGTGCATCTGCACCTGTCAGTGATTGCCAATCGCCCAAAAGACGCAAATAACTTGTTGCATCCACTGAAGAAAAAAATTGCAACTTATCTTCAACATCCCCAAAAAAAGCCTGCTCGCGATAAAGGTTTTTATATTCTGAGTCGAAATGCTGATATAGGGTTTTAATCCTGAACCAGGAGGAGCTAGCCAGGCCCTCAATATGTTGAGCGGTAAATTTGTTTTCTTCGGTTTGGTAGGCAATGCCGGGTATCAGTCGAAAGTCAATTTTACCCACAGTTTTTCTGATCTCGCCATGCAAATCCAGCAGTTGTGTCGAATCATCCGAAAGATTTTGCCAGTCGGCTTGCAGATACAAATTATCCGATGGGCTGAAACTGAGGCTTGCCTGATGAAGTTGCCCTCCGTTTTCAACATAATATTCATATTCAATTTCGACACGTGTGTCAGTGTTTACAATTCCTTCACGCACAAAGATCAGGGTACCGTTGGTATAATCGAGTACATAATCATTGCCCCCCGAAGCCACAATTCCGTCAAGTCGTAAGGTTTCACTACCCCTAACCAGGTTTTGGTGCTTAAGCAGTATCAACGACTGTTGGGTTTGGAAATTTGCGCTCATCGTATAAAAAGATTCTGGAGAAACAGTGTCGTAAACACCGGGAGGAAAGGGTTTAGGGTTAGGAAAAAACAAAAATCCTTCGATATAATCCATCCACTTTGAATCCACTCTTCCGTCGCCATTTTCGTCCAGTCCGAACTGCTGCAGAGGCACTTTGCTCTCGGTTTGATCGTATATTTGAAAGTTGAATGTAAAAGGTAACATCTGTTTGCCTTTGAGGTAATAGAAGTTCAGGGTTGTGGTTGATCCGGTTTCATCTTGTAATATTTTCTCATATTCCCTGCCGTCCAAAATATAACGGATTGCTATTGTCCATGCAGGTTGAACAGCTTTTAACATTCTCAAAACATTTGCCTTAGTGTACCACGCATAGTCTTCTGCGCCAATCCACAAGTCGTAGTCTCCCAAAATACCGGCAATTGTGGTGTTTGTGAGGGTGTTGGGGTCATTATTGGCAGGTGTTTTGTCATCTACATAAAGCCTGATGTTATCTGGCACGGAAAGCGTGTCGAGCCCTGGAATCTGAAAAAACTGGTTTTTCAGGTATTGAATGTCTTTGACATCAGTAGAAAAATCACTGAATGCACCATTGAAAGATTCATAGGTTTTTTTGGATTTTAGTCTCCCTGTTGAAGCTTTTAATGTTAACAAACTTCGTTTAAATATTGGAGTTTTATCACCATATTGTAACCAGATGTTCGATCCGAACATTTCAGCTCCTTCGCCAAATGGTACATTTCCGCTTGAATATCTAAAATCTCCATAAGCTGCTTCACGCAGTAAATCATCGTCGTTACCACGGTATCTCAAACCAAAAATGGTATCGCTGTAATCCACATTATTATAAAATCCTGAAAGCCTGCGCATATTGCTAAAATCAACCTGACTTTTTACATCAAGGCGATAAGCTGAAGTCCTGTCTTTTGATAAAATTTTGTGTGAATCATCGAATTTCCGGCCAACTTGCTCTACAATCCTGATCCGTGTACCCTCCCAATTCCATTTGTATTTCCCTAAACCAATATATCCACCTTCGTCATTGTCGAAAAGATTATTAAAAAGATTGGCGCTACCACCTTTTCCACCCTGGGGATAGTTGTATTTTTTCCATGGGTCACGAATTGATTGCTGATAGTCGATAAATTTATCATTAAACAAAAAGGTATTGTTTCCATCAGAATAAATAGAAGTAAAATCCAGGGCTGACAGGCCGGTTGAAAAATCCTGGATTTCCCAGCTTTTGAGGTTACGGTCCCACACCATCACATTTGTTTTGGTGAGTATCCAAAAATTTTTAATATTGAGAAAGCCAAAATTGATAGAAAATTGGTCAAGACTGTTATTGCCTTCAAATTCATTCCAAATGCCTGACTGCTTATCGTAGTAATAAATCCCAAGTCTGGTGATGGCCCAGATACGTTCGTCCTCGATATAAAGTTCGAGAAGGTTTTCCTTTTTAAGATATGGGAAATCAAAAAATTGCTGGCTTTGCAATTGTGGATTAAAGCAAACAAGTCCATCATCACATACCATCCATATTTCATTTTTCAAAACAAAAAGACGGCTTGGGATTATATTGGTGTCAGCATCAATTTTAAAATTTCTCCATTTTTCGAAAAGTGGATTATACTCCGAAAACTCGTTGCCGTGGATGATCCATACATATTCCCCCAAAACTTTCACATCACCAACATTTGTAGTGGTCAGGCCACGCGATTTGTCGAATAGTTCCCATTGCTCCATTAATAAATCGAACCTGGCAAGCCCATTGTTTGTTGAGGCCCACACGTAATCTCCTTCAAAATCTATATTGGTGACCACCGATGATGGTAAACCATTTTCTTCATCAAAATACAGCCAGTCGTTCAGGCGAACATGCAGTGCAGCCAGTCCGGTATCAAGAACACACCAAAGCCATTCCTGATAATAATACATTTGTTTTACTTCACGGCTTTGCTCCAAAACAGGCAAAGCATAGCGTTTGTAGGAATCGTCGCCGGGATTATACTGGAATAGCCCCGATGGTGTACCAATCCATATTAAGCTTTCGACCTGAAGTACAGGGTATTCATGTTGGATACCTACACGCTTAATCTGTGAATTAGCATTTCCTGTTATTAAAAGAAAAAGAGCAATTAATGATAGGGTTTTTAAAATACTGTTTTTTGAAATTGCCATCAGGAAGGAAATTTTTTATAGAGTATTGTGCATTTTATTTATCATTGATAAAACAGAAAAAGTAATATTTATTTGGCATTTTTCATTATTCGGCTAACACTTTGTGAATCTTTGTGTATTCTTTGTGTAACTTTGTGTAATAGCTATGCCACAGAGTTACACAAAGAATACACAGAGTCACACAGAGTAAAAGTGTAAACTACTTTTTATTGATTTTGAAAAATGCCATTTATTTAAAATATTTAATCAAAAGTTCAGTACAGTAATTACACACAATTATCATATTTTCTTAACCAAAATTTTCTCCAATTCAATCTCGCCAATACCGTTTTCCCATGCAGCTCTGATATGTGGAACTTCTTTAGCAGTGATACTCCTGTTACCGAAATTGTATCTCGAAACTACGACAGAGTCCACTGCACAGATATCGGTAGATGCAAAAACCCTGTTTTCGGTGATCATCTCACCGGGGCCTACAGGGCCGTTATTGAGCAAAACTCTGGATGTATCAATGATATTCAAATCGGGCTTCACAACAAGCGCCAGGTCACCAATGGCTTGGTTGATTTCGAGCGAAGTATGAAACGCAGTGCGGTCCCAGATGACGCCCATCAGGTTTTTAATGGCCAGGCTTACATGTGTAGTCTGATGGTGTTTGGCAGTTGCCAGATTGATAAAAAGGCTTGCTCTGGAAAGCAACTTGAGGATATCGGTTTTTTTTAGGGCTTTGCCATTCACTTCTACAGCCTGGAACATGCGTTCCTGATTTGTAAACATTAATTTTACCTCCGGATATTTTTCAGCTACAGAAACAAGCTCAATATTACTGAAGTCTTCGGTTTTTTGCAAAGTGTGATCGGCAATAATGATATTTTTTATCCCCGAGTCAAGCAACACTTGAATAATTGTTTCTATAAGAGCAGCGGAAGTTATTGTGCCGAGTTCCGATCGGTGTGGAAGGCAAATGTTGGGCTTAATAAGCACAGTTGCTTTTGCAAGATCAGTTTTTATCCATGTTGTTAAACCGCCGAGTGCTGTAAAGATCGCCTCAATATTTTCCTTGTCAACATTTTCCGCTTCATAAACTGTTGCCGAATAATTTTGGGGAGGAGAAGCATTAATGTATCCGGTAAAAGGAACTTGTGATACAACTAATGCAGCTGATGAAACCTTAATAAATTTGCGTCTGTCCATTGGCATCACTTTATTTTACCATCCACGTTCAACGCAAACTGTTGCATGATGCTAAGGCTTTCATCGGAATCGGTGGCGATATCGAGAAGAACATAATACTGATCACGATAAAAAGCAAGCCTCTGCGAAAGGCCATACCGGACATAATGTGCTTCTGCTCCTGTGCCTATGTCCCAGTCGATGGCTCCGCTAAAATCTAATTTCGGATCGTTGTACAATTCGCCGGCATTAGCATTGCTTCCCTGATTAAAAATATATATTGTCAATTGTACCTGATTTTGGTTAACAGTACCCTGGTAAACCTGAGAAATGGCTTCCACAAATCCATGCAATTGGTAAGTTTCTGCACCACCATTAATCTGAGCGGTAAGCTCGGTGATATTATTCGCTGTCCAACCGGTTCCGCTAAAACTCCAACCTGTGATCTCATTATTTTTTACAATCAGGTCTTCAATGGTTTTTGTGGATGTATTATCATCGTCGGAATTATCTTTTTTGCAGGAAAAAGATACAAAAATGGTAACAAGTAGTAATAAGGTAATTTTTTTCATACTTTGATAAAATTAAAAGGTTAATTATTTTTATTGACTTGCAAGCGGGGATGTTCTTACTGACCTGTACCCCGCTTGTTTATTATAAATTTCGTTGAATAATTTCTGTTTTCTGTTTGAGCTTGCAATAAATAAATCCCTGATTCTATTTCTTTAGTTCCAACTTTTATTTTTGAATTATTAGCTTGAATGTGACATTGCGATAAAACACATTTTCCTTCCATATCAAAAATTCTCAAATTTACAGTTTCAAAATTAAAGGGTAATGAAACTGTTATTTTATCGTTTGCCGGATTAGGACTTATTCTTATTAAATTCTTTTCCTGGAGATTTTCCTCAACACCCACAATTATAATAGTGTCGCCGTTAGTGGTGTAATGAATAAAATCACCTCCAATTGCCCAGCCTGTATCCACGTTAAGCATTTGAATATCAAAAATAGGTTGCAAGTAATTATATTGCTGTTGCCAGATTTCACCCCCGTTTTTTGTAAGTAAAATATATCCGTTACTATTCTCATCAGCGCAGGTAAGCCATCCCAAAGTATCGTTTACAAATTGAATGCTGTAAATAATACAAGCCTCAACTGATGAGCCATACCAATTAGTTAACACCGGTAAGGTATCTTCTTCCCAGGTTTCTCCGCCATCTTCTGTCTTTATAATAAAATAAGTATTTATTGAACTCTTTTGTCCAACAGCCCAACCGATTTGTTCTGAAAAAAAACAAATATCTTCAAAATATTTGTGTGTGGAACAATTATATTGTGTTATAAAGTTATCGCCTCCATTATTTGTTTTTAAGATAACTCCATAAGCAAGAGGTGGACCTAACCAGCTAGCAAGCCAACCAATATTGCTATCTAAAAAATAAATTGATTGTGTTCCATCAATTGCCGGATATAATATTTCCCAGCTGTCACCACTATTTTCAGATTTTAAGATATGTCCATCACTATAACTACCAAGTGTAGCCCACCCATTATTCTCATCTACAAAAAATAAACGCATAATATCTTGTGTGGCGGGTGTTTGTATGTCTGTCCATGTTTCACCCCCGTTTATGGTTTTTAATATAATGCCGTCTTGTGTGGCAATGAAACCGGTATCGGGGTTTACAAAAACAATGTCGGTGCCTTGAATATTCCACCAATCATCATCTAAATACCAGTTTTCGCCGCCATCGGTTGTGTAAAAATATGGGCTTCCATGTCCATTTCCACCAATTGCCCAACCGCGGTTCTCATCAATAAAATGTATGTTGCCTAACCAGGTAAAGTTTTGTAGGTCTAATTGTACTTCCCACTGTGCATGTAAATGAAAGTTTACTGCCAAAAAAAGTAAAAACGAAAGTTTTATTGTTTTCATGATTTTGGTTTTTTATAATAATTTATTATCGATTTTATTAATTTGCTAATATAAGTATTTTTTTTAATTCATATTTAAAATATTTTAATAAGTTTTCTAATTATATGTTTATTATTAATTTCAAAATTGCAAAGATAGGTTCCTGTCGTTAAATTTCTTGCATCGAAAGTAAATTGATGATCCCCGGCAGATAATATTGATTTGTTAATTGTTGATATTTTTCTTCCATGCAAATCGCTGATCCAAACATGTGTATTTGTTTTACTTTTCAAATTGAAACTAATTACCGTTTTTGTTTGCACAGGATTCGGATAAATTGATAATGATTTAGAAGCATCATTAATTGAGCCTTTCGTAATATTTACTATGCTGTATTTACCATCTTCTGCAGGATAAACATTTTCAACGTATGAATTATAAATATTTTCCATAGTAAAATCTGCATCAGAAATTTCATCAGAATTTGAATTATAGATTTTTAAATTAATTGGATTACCATAAACATGTCCTTGTCTATCAGTTAAAGTACTAAATACAGGAAGAGCATTTAATAATTTATTTTTCGAAGAAATTTTAATAGCGCCAACTAAAACATCTCCGTCGTAAGCAGCAACTTCATCACCAATCTCTAATCCGTTTACATAGATAGTATAGACGGGATCAGCGGCATTACCTCCGATGAAATTGAAATGAGTAGCTTTAGAATTATTAATTATTGATGATTTTGAACCGTCCAAAGGGTAAATTAAAGTTCCCGGGTTCAACATTTTTACAAGATAACCCTCGCCGGGATTTGCATCACCGATTCCATTCACCCAATTGGGTCCTATTTTTCGGAGCATTCCTCCTTCTGAATCTCTGATATATACCAGATCATCACCAATAATTGATGCAAAAGCTGTCATTGCATCCATTAGCGAAGTGGGTAGAAAACTAACAAAACGGAATCCTGTTGGTAAAGAAATAGGCGTATCGGTAGGAACCTGGCCACCTTCCATGCTAAATGATTCAGATGCCATTAACTTAAATAAATATCCTTCAGTTGATGTCCAGTCACCAATTCCATTTATCCAGTTTGGTCCGATTTTGCGTAACATATTACCTTCTGAGTCTCTTACATAAACAAGATTATCATTAAGAATATCCTCCAGTACAATCAGCATATTCATGTCTTCTTCAACGATATAGGAAGAAATGAATTGAAAACCTGCGTTTAGTGCAAATGTTTGAATAAGCGATGATGATTGTATTGAAAAAACTCCATCGCTTACATCATTGATAAAAGGATTGTCGATGCAACTAATTCTTAGCTTGCAGTTTTCAGATGGCGTGTTGGGTACTGTCCAATTGTAATGTCCGGTATTGGCAGCAATAGAATCAATAATATTGATCCAGTCCAATCCATCATTCGTTGAATATTCAATCTTTACATTGGTCAGGTTAGTGCTTTCCCATTGAATGTTGTAGATGATATCCGGAATAAGACTTTCGCCACCGTTGGGCTGGTTTACTAAAACATTCATCAGTGATGGGTTGATGATTTCCACTATATCCATTTGGCTGGGCTGGTTGGTCCCTAAGCCATAAGTTACTGCAGTTGCGATATGTGTGGCAAGATTAGTAGTAGTGCAACCATTTTCTCTAAGCAATTCGCTGCTTAGAAAATCAGTGGCTACAATATCAGTACTCATAATAAAATTATTAGCTGCAAATTGGGGATTCCCTCCCGGCCCACCTGATTTTATGCCAAAAAGCCCATCAACAATATTTACACTACTTTTATTTATGATCGGATCGATGGCGTTTAAGGCCGGTATCCAGGGGTCGCAATAGTTACTATGCATAGTTATTGCATCCTGCACAGTACCATAATGGTTTTTAAGGCATAATGTTACACCGGATAACGAATGGTTTTTGAGCACTGAAAGGTTGATGATATAATCAGCCATGTCGCTGACAATGCGACTGATTTTTTTGTTCTGACCGTTGACAGTATAATAATGCGATGAAAATCCCACTCCGCTATGGTTTGTACCGAAGCATCGCACGCCGGTTGCAGAGTCATTTATTGTAAATCCTGCATTTATCAACTCATAGTCGGAACGTTCGTAAATGATGATATTATTTTCGGGAAAGTAAGAATCACCAAATTGCATTTTTATCAATGAGCTTGTGATAGCTTCGGTTACAACTGGGTGGCTTGGTAAGTTGGGGGCGGCACAGTTCACTTTAATGGCAATTATTTTGTTGGTTGATATACCCGGCAATAGTGATTTCCATGCATTGCCAATATCCCATATTTGTGCAAGTTCCATTATTCCGCAATCCATCATGGTTTGCGCCACAACTTCGTCGATATTGAGCCCGTTTGTTGCCAGGTCGTCAGTAACACTAACTATTCGACTGTTTCGTGTTGCGCCGAGGCTCCACGTTTTTATAGGTAGAACCATGCTTCCAATTCCGGCTACAGAAGCCAGTTTTATAAAGGATCTGCGATCAATTTCCGAATTTATTTTAGTTTTCTTCATAAGTAAAATAATATTAAATGTATTTTATCATTCCCCAATAAATTAGCTTTTGACAAATTTTTGTGTTTCGTAATAATTGTCAAACTTAAAATGGCAAAGGTATATCCCTGCTGAAAGGCCTGACGCATCAAAATAATATTGATGATTGCCCGACGGTAAAAATGCTTTTGATAAAGTTGAGATTTTTTTACCTAATATATCGCTAATCCAAACATGTGTATTTGCTCCACTTTTCAAATTAAAACTAATTAGAGTTTTTGTTTGCACAGGATTCGGATAAATTGATAATGATTTAGAAGCATCATTAATTGAGCCTTTCGTAATATTTACTACGCTGTATTTACCATCTTCTGCAGGATAAACATTTTCAACGTATGAATTATAAATATTTTCCATAATAAAATCTGCATCAGAAATTTCATTAGAATTTGAATTATAGATTTTCAAATTAATTGGATTACCATAAACATGTCCTTGTCCATCAATTAAAGTACTAAATACAGGAAGAGCATTTAATAATTTATTTTCCGAAGAAATTTTAATAGCACCAACTAAAACATCTCCATCATAAGCAGCAACTTCATCACCAATCTCTAATCCGTTCACATAGATAGTATAGACGGGATCAGCGGCATTACCTCCGTTGAAATTGAAATGAGTAGCTTTAGAATTATTATTTATTGATGATTTTGAACCGTCCAAAGGGTAAATTAAAGTTCCCGGGTTCAACATTTTTACAAGATAACCCTCGCCGGGATTTGCATCACCGATTCCATTCACCCAAACGGGTCCTATTTTTCGGAGCATTCCTCCTTCTGAATCTCTGATATATACCAGATCATCATTTATAATTGATGCAAAAGCTGTCATAGCATCCATGGAAGATATTGGCAAATAACTAACAAAACGGAATCCAATTGGTAAAGAAATAGGTGTTTCAGTAGGAACCTGCTCACCTTCCATGCTAAATGATTCAGATGCCATTAACTTAAATAAATATCCTTCAGTTGATGTCCAGTCACCAATTCCATTTATCCAGTTTGGGCCGATTTTGCGAACCATACTACCTTCTGAGTCTCTTACATAAGCAAGATTTTCATTAAGAATATCCTCCAAAACAGCAAGCATATTCATGTTTTCTTCAACAATATAGGAAGAAATGAATTGAAAACCCGGATTTAAGGCAAATGATTGAATTATCGAAGTTGATTGTATCGTGAAATTACCATCGCTCAGATCATTAATATAAGGATTTTCTACGCTGCTTATTCTTAGCAAGCAGGTTTCGGAAGGTGTGTTAGGCACAGTCCAGGTGCAAACTCCTATACCGGCTGCAATTGAATCAATAATTATTATCCAGTCTGAGCCTCCGTTTATTGAATATTCAATTTTTACATTGTTTAATTCTATACTCTCCCATGTGATATGGTATGATTGATTATGAATAAGGATTTCTCCACCATTGGGTTGGTTTACCAAAACATTCATCAATGAAGGATTTAATATTTCCACAATGTCCATTTGGCTTGGTCGATTTGTGCCTAAACCATATGAAACGGCTGTATCAATATGCGTTGCCTGCCCTGTTGTATTGCAACCGTTTTCCAGAAGTAACTTTCTACCCTGGTAATCGCCGGCTACAATATCAGAACTGATGATGAATTTGTTAGCAACAAATTGCGGGTTTCCTCCCGGGCCTCCTGATTTGATCCCCAAAAGTGCATCAATTATGTTGATGACATTTATTGATTTTATTGGATCAATAGCATTGAGTGCAGGAATGTATGGATCGCAGTTTCCACCATGCAGTGAGCTTGGGTATTGCACTGTACCATAGTGATTTTTGAGGCTAAGTGTGACACCGCTAATTGAATGGTTTTTCAACACCGACAAGTTGATAATAAAATCAGCCATTTCAGTTGCTACGCGACTTATTTTTTTATTTTGGCCATTAACATTCCAGGTTTGTGATGAATAGCCAACACCGCTATGACTGGTACCAAAACATCGAACACCAGATGAAGATGTGTTGATAGTGTAACCCGAGTTTTGCAAATCAGAATCGGTACGATCGAAAATTATTATATTATTAGCGGGAAAGGAAAACCCTCCTGAAAATAACATTTTTTGTAATGAGGTTGCAATTGCCTGCGCCACAAGCGGGTGGCTAGGCATTGACCAGTTGAGGCAGTTCACTTTGATTGCCACAATTTTGGATGATGTGATTCCGGGTAGAATAGCTTGCCAGGCATCACCCACATCCCAAATCTGGGCAAAGCTCATTATGCTTGAATCAATCATAACCTGGACGATATCCTCGTTGATATTAAGCCCATTAGTGGCTTCATCATCAGTTACAATTACAACGCGGCTGTTACGTGGCGGATTAAATGCAAGAAGTTCAGATGGCAAAACCATAATGCCTACTCCGGCAGTGGAAGCCAGTTTTATAAAAGACCGCCGGCCTAATCCGGGAATTTCAATATTTGTTTTCATAATCAATGGAGTAAAAAGATTTATTTAAAGAAAATTCATATTATTTATTTTATAATAATTTTATGTGTTTCCATTTCATTTGCTGTTTCTATCCTGATAAAGTAAAAACCGGATTCAAAACTTCTTATATTAATTTTCACATCTTTACCGCTCACATCATTTTTGTAAAACTCCCGGCCGAAATAATTAAAAATTGATACTTTTTTTATTTCAGATGGTGAAACAATAGTAATGTTTTCAGTACCAGGATTTGGAAATATAATTATTTTTTTGTTTGCAAAATCAGAGTCTTTTGTGATATTTACAATACTATATTCTCCATCCTTTGCAGGAAAAACATCTTCAATCCAAGCATCTCCATAAGGATTTGAAAATGTATAATCACTTAAAACAGATTCTCTATTTTCACTTTTATCCCAAACTTTTAATATAGGTTTGTTTCCAGTTTCATAAAGATTGCTGAAAACAGGAATAGCATTTTCAAAAATATTATCCGAAACTACAACACCGACACCTACAAGTATTTCTCCATCATAAACAGCAATTTCATCATCTTGCTCCAAAGCTTCTTTTTCAAAATAAATTGTCCAGACCGGATCATAAGGATTAGCGTTTAAAACTTTAAAATGCTCTGGTTTTACATAATTGTTAGCAAGTAAAGCTTTTGTTACTTCCGGATAAATTAACACATCTGCTGCATTCATCCTTACTAAATATCCTTCTCCCGCTTGCATATTTCCAATGCTATTTACCCAATTTGGACCAATTTTACGGAACATCGAACCTGCTGTGTTTCTTACAAAATCAAGATTTTCTAACACATTTGCAAAAACATCCGCTGTATTAATTGGTTGCTCAGATAAATAACTTATTAATTGATAACCAAATAATAAATCAATAGGAGTTTGTGGGTTTATGACTTCTCCACCAATAAATAATTCATCAGGATTATTCATTCTCAATATATATCCTTCGCTTGTTACCCAATCACCAATGCTGTTAATCCAATTCGGGCCGATTTTTCGAAGCATCTCTCCGGCAGTATTTCTGATAAAATCAAGATTATCTAATATTTCATCACATATTGCCAACATATCAGGGTTTTCAGGAATAATTCGAGATGAAATAAATTGATAACCGTAAGCAAGTTCATAATTTTGTACATCAAATGGATACTCATACGCTCCCATATCTATCAAATAATTATTTAAAATTCTTAGATTTCCTGCCAAATCAACCGAAGGTAAAAATAAATCGGTTGTATCAGGATTACCGGCATCCACACAAGGTGAATTTTGTAATAAAGCAAGAGGCGTTTCTCCTTCTCCAATAAATTCAGGGTTTTCGTTTATCAAATTATTGCCCAAATCAATTAATCCTGCCGGTAAACTTTCATCTCCAATTAGCGAATAGCCAATACCTGGTGATGAACCTGACAGGTTAAAGTTTGTTCCGTTTCCATAAAAAATGGAATTGTAAATTATGGGGTTCGAATTTGATTCGCATGTTAAACCATAGGTGAGATTTTTACCGTCTTTGTAAAAAGCATTCGATTTTTCATCATTGAAAAATGCAGCTTTTGGTGAAAGTTTTACGCTGTCATTTTCTTTAGCAATAAAAATTGCTTGTGCAACTGAATGCAATGATTGCATAAATCCCTTGGCAGTTGTTGTACTTAAAGTATTATTTGTAATGGCAGGAGAAGATTCATAACAATAAATTCCATTCCATAAATTGTCATAAACAGCATTATTGATAATTTTTACTTCATCTGAATCCCAGCATAGGATTGCGCCGCCGAGCAAATTATAATAAAATTTGTTGTTTATAAGTTGTGTTTTTGCCCCAAACGAATTATCAACGGCATAATAATCATTAAAGCTAAACTCACAGTTTTTTATTGTTGCACCTGAATTATTAAATGAGACTGCACCAAAGTAAATATCATTAAAATATACAGGACTTGCAAAGTCAATAAAACAATTGCTTAAAATACTTGTGGTGTCTGCCGTATTTTCAAAAAATATCATTCCCCATAAACCCTCATCACAAAGTCTTGTAAAATGAATTGGGTTTTCCTGCGTTCCTTCTGCAATTAGTTTTCCTTCCACTTTTAAAGTACCCATATTAAAATATGATTGGTTGTAATAATAACTTGTGCCTGTTTTGAAAAACACTTCGACACCAGGCTCAATAGTAAGTGTTTGACCTTGTGGGATGATGGCTTTGCGCTCAACTGTATAAGGTGAGTTGGCGAGTGACCAAATGCCTGAAATCTGCTCTCCATCAGTAATGAGGTTAGTTGCAATATAAAAACTGGCATCGCTTGTATCTGTTATGGCAGCATCGTAAATATCCGTTATCCTGATTTTTGCAGAACAAACATTGATTGCAGGAATATTACTCCAAATATATTCTCCGTCATTTTCGGTCGAAGATATTATTGTTTCCCAATTATTACCCTCATCCAAAGTATATTCAATCTTTACATATGATAAAGTATCGCTGAAAATCCATTTAATTGTGTCATTAGCGCCGCTCTCCAATATTTCTTTCCAGTTTGGAGAAACAACATGTAGCCAATCGCCGGTTTGCAAGCATTCATAAGCTCCCATATCAACACGGCCATGGCTGAGACGGGGATTGCCGGCAAGGTCAAGGGAGTCTAAAATGGAAGTGTTAAATGAGCCTTTATCCAAACAAGGTGAATCCGGTGTCAAAGAGTAGTCATTATTAAGCGTATCACTAAATTCAGGATTGAGACCGTAAATATTACCTCCCATATCGAAGGCAATTCCTAAAATGTTGTTTTCTTCAATCATTGAATATCCAATATTCATATCACTATATAAAGAAAAATTTGTGTTGTTACTCCAAATAATTGAATTATAAACATTAATATCACAATCGTATGCGTTGGTATAAATTCCAGTATTGTTATTTACAATAGTATTGTTTGTTAATGAAGGACGGCTGTTATCATGCATATAAATTCCGAAGTTATTTTCATAAATTAAATTTCCGTAGATTGTAGCAAAACATACATTATAACCATGAATACCTTTATCATTATTATTTATTTTGTTATTTATTATCTTCGGACTCATTGAAAATTGTACCATGCTTATCCCATTTTTTGTATTATATCTAATGCTGTTAAAGACTATTTGTGGATGAGATCCATAACCATAAATTCCATTTCCATAGTTATTTGAAATCTCATTACAATGAAGGATAGGAGATGCATAATAACAATGAATCCCGTCATCAAAATTATTTGCAATCAGAGATTTCTCAACTAGTGCATCAGAATCATAAAATGATATAGCACCGTGCATTGTTTGCATCGAATAATTATGAATTATACTACCATTCTTTATTTGACAATAAGATAAGTGGGAGTTATTACTATAGTAACCCCGAAATAATAACATACCCCATTCTTCTGAACTTTCGGTTCCCTCAAAAAATATAGAATCATTTTCAGTACCTTCTGCTTTCATTATCCCATTTATTTGTATTAATCCCAGATCGAAATCAGAACTTAAATAATCATGTTGAATACCCGTTTTGAGATAGATATTAACTCCGGGTTCAATAATAAGGGTGTCACCTATTAAGATAGTTGCTTCTCCCATGACCTTATATGGAGAATTATCATTTTCCCAAATTCCTTTTAAAAAACTACCATCTTGAATTTCCGTAAAATCCTTTATTGGAAATGAATAATCGCTGATGTCAAAGAAATCGTTATTTGAATGATCGGAAATTTTTAATTTACAACTGTCCAGAAATAGACTAGCCGGAACGAACCAATCATATTCCAGAGAATTAATATAATTCGTAACGATTGTATGCCAATTTTGCTCTGCTTCAGACCAATAATCTATATCCATACTTGTAACATTGCTGACCCAAATAATTGGTTGATAGTTATTATTTTTTAGTCCAATTTTTCCATTGGGAGATTCTAAACGAATAAAATTTCCAGAAAATTCATAAGCTCCTATATCAATAATATCTGAAAAAATCCTATTATTGCCTGCGGGGTCTATATTTGGAAGTCCTAAACCGATTGTATCAGGAATACCATTATTAATGCAAATCGAATTGTACTTCAATTGAAAGTTTAAATTGTTAGTATCAACAAATCCAGGTGAAAAACCTCTGATATTGGTTCCTAAATCAATTATTTTGTTATCTAAAAAAAAATCACTTATTAAGGAATATGAAATTGATTTAGGATCATCGCCACTATTTATACGAAAATCCTGAGAATTACCGAAGATAATAGTATTTATAATTTCAAATCCATTATTTTCATCAAAAATACCATACCCTGAATTATAGACTATGGTGTTATTATATATTTTATTATGCCTAGTCGAGAATATCCCATCCCCATTATTAAATGCTATAATGTTATTTTTGATATTAGTTGAAGGAGTATGAATTCCTCCTCCATTTAATATTATTATGTTTGAAAGTATAGAAGGGTTACTATTATAATAATCAATTGAAATGCCCCAATTCGTATTATTTTTTATTGTATTTCCAATAATGGTAGCATTAGTGTTGCTAACATCACCACGAATTCCATAACCAATATTGTTCTTAATTTGATTATTTTGAATTGTAGGACTTTGACCCCTTATATATATACCTCCACTTAAATTGTTACTGATTTTATTTTCTGAAATAATTATTGAATAAGTATTATAATACGTTGGTCCAAAAGCTATTCCATAATGTTTGTTATTTGAAATAAAATTATTACTAATGAAAGCATTTAAGGTAAGATCTGGTGAAGTTATTGCAAGCGTTCCTATAATTCCAGCAATTTCGCTACCATATTCAATTTTTGAATAGCTTATTGATGACTCGTTAGGTGAATTTGTTCTAATATATATTGCTTGCCAATAACCAGAATCAGCATTTCTGGTAAAATAAATCGAATCATTCATATTTCCATTTGCTAGTAACACACCCCATACATGTAATGAACCACCCACATCACCTGTATCAAGTTTTACAACAACACCAGGATTTATTATTAAGGAATCTCCATTTTGAATTGTTGCTGTACCCTGTACCATGTAAGGTGATCCAGAAACATTCCAAATTCCCGAAACATCTGAGCCATCCGGAATGATAGTTTGAGAAAAACCGCTGTTACAATTTACAATAAAAAATACTGCAATAAGCTTAAAAATTATTTTTTTCATAATTTTAAATGTTTGATTTTTTGTTAAAAGTTATATGTTTTTCCAATAGTCATAATCTTTCAAAAAGATAGTATCCCTAATTAAATTCTATTTAATTACAATCCTCCTAACCTTACTACAGTCTTTGCTGATAAAACTAATAAAATAAACTCCTGTGGCTAATTCGGTCAGATCAAGTTGCGTTGAAATCGATCCCTTTAATTCAAAATTAGAAAATACTTTACCTCTTAGGTCAAATACTTTAATTGAAATATCACCTATTATTCCTTCAATTGAGATATTAAATACTCCTGTCGAAGGATTTGGATAAACAGATATTGTTTCCACAGTATTTTCAATTGTTCCTTTTGTAATATTCACAACACTATATTTCCCATCTTCATCAGGGTAAACATCCGAAACATAAGAATCATAAATAGCTTCTATTGTGAAATCGGCTGGAATGATTTTATTTTCAGACCAGACTTTTAGTGTAATCGGATTACCGGCTTCATAACCTTGTCCGTTAATTAATGTGCTAAAAACGGGAAGTTCGTTTTCAAAATCTTTTTGAGAATTGATTCTTGTTGCTCCTACCATTTTATCGCCATCGAAAGCAGCTACTTCATCACCAATTTCAAGCCCTTCTAAATATAAAGTATAAACTGCTTCGGCGGGGTTACCATTTTCGAAAATAAAGTGTTTGGGAAATGTTTTTGTAATATTGTTGGATTTTTTTGTATTAGGATATATTAAAGTAGCATCAGCAGATAGTTTGACAAGATAGCCTTCGGTAGGAATACAGTTTCCTATTCCGTTAACCCAGTTAGGTCCAATTTTTCTGAGCATGTTACCTTCAGAATTTCTTATATATAATAAATCATCACTAATAATTGAACTAAATGCTTCAATAGCATCCATTTCGTTTGGAGGCAAGTAACTTACAAACTGAAATCCTGCTAAAATTTCAATAGGAGTATCTTGAGGAATGAGTGTGCCTCCAATTGTGAATTGTCCGGCAGCATTGATTTTAATCAAATATCCTTCAGTAACAATCCAATCACCTATTCCATTTACCCAGTTTGTGCCAATTTTTCGTAACATAGCACCTGTTGAGTTTCTAATATATACAAGATCATCATTTATAATTTCAGCAACAACTTCCATCATGTCAGGGTTATCGGGAGAAATTCGTGAAGACACAAAACCAAAACCCTGTGAAAAAGTTATTTGCTGCGTAACTTGAGATTGATCATAATAAAAAGATCCCATATCTGCTATTGTTCCATCAGGATCAAAAGGTGAATTTGGATCACCGGCATCTATGCAAGGTGACTTTGTAGTATCAGGTGTTGGGTAATTAGCCCAGGTTAAATTGAAGTTACCGTTTGTTGGGTCTGCAAATAATGGATCGGTATCTATATTACCTTCTAACCAGTTAACCGTACCATTATTATTAGTAACTATTGAATCAACTCCGCCCTGAATATCGGAATATGATATTGTAATTGAATTGGGAGAAAAAGAAGAATGAAAACAAATCTCTTGTGGAGAATCATTCCAAAGAATGCAGTTTAATAAACCCGGATAAGAATTAGACCTACAGTAAATCCCACCACCTTCATCAGAGGCAGAATTACTTGATATTGTAACATTTGTCAAACCAGGACTGGAGTTATTATAACAGAAAATTCCTCCACCATCATCAAAAGCAGAATTATTTGTTATTGCAACATTTTCCAAATCCGGACTGGACCCATTACAGAAAATCCCACCACCATAATCTGCAGCAGAATTGTTTGTAATTGTGACGTTTTCCAAATCCGGACTGGATTCATTACTGTAAATCCCACCACCACTTTCAGCACTACCATTCTGAATAGTCAGATTTTCTATTGAAAAATTATTAACATTATCGCAGTATAAAATTCTACTTATTCCTTCTCCATCCAAAATAGTGGAATCCTCATCCTCGCCTTGAAGAGAAACATAACTTCTACAAATTAATGGAAAAATTTCCCCTGTAAGTGATGGAGAATAAGTTCCATTTGATAGATAAATTGTATGAGGATTTGTACTGTTTGCAATTATCTTTACAAGTGCATAAGAAATTGTAAGTAATGGGTCATCAGGGGTTAGGCCACTATTATTATCTGAACCAATAGGACTGACATATAAATCTTGATTTTCCTGTTCAACCTTTCCATTAAGTATATTAAAGGCAAAATTATCAATAGGATAAGCAAAATAGTCATTTGGTTGTAAAACAGTAAAAGTATCAACAATTACATCAATAACAGGACAATTATTAACAAATAAATCATTTCCTACACTTGCGTAATTGAGGAATATATTACAACGATTTACAGGGTCGAAACTCGGACTGGAATTAGAAAAATAAATCCCACCACCTTCATCATTAGCAGAATTACCTGTTACTGTAACATAAGCCAAACTGGGATTGGAATTAAGCATACAAAGAATACCTCCACCATATTCAGCAGAATTACCTGTTACTGTGACATTAGCTAAACCCGGATTGGAATTAACCATACAAAGAATCCCACCACCGTATTCAGCAGAATTACCTGTTATTGTAACATGAGCCAAATTCGGGCTAGATTCATCACAGTAAATCCCACCACCTAAATTAGCAGAATTCCCTGTTATTGTAACATTTTCTAAAATCGGATTGGATTCATAACAATAAATCCCACCACCTCTATCAGAAACAGAATTACCTGTTATGGTAACATTTTCCAAAATCGGATTGGATTCATCACAATAAATCCCACCACCTCTTACAGAAGCAGAATTCCCTGTTATTGTACAATTTTCTAAAATCGGGCTGGAAATATTACAATAAATTCCACCACCATTACTATTAGCAATATTCCCTGTTATCGTAACATTTGACAAACTCGGACTGGATTTATAAAAGTAAATCCCACCGCCATAACTATTAAGTCCTGTAGCAGAATTTCCTGTTATTGTAACATTTTCCAAAATCGGATTAGAATTATGATGACAGTAAATCCCACCACCATTATTAGCAGAATTACCTGTTATTGTAACATAAGCCAAACCCGGACTGGAATTATTACAATAAATTGCTCCACCATATTTTTCGTATCCACCTCCAGTTGCTTTTCCATATTCCAATTTGCAATATACAATCTTTGAACTATCTTGTCCATTTGAATTTGTATTCCAAAATCTTAAACCATGCCAGCCGGCTGTGGTATCCTGTGCAGAAAAAACTATGGTATCAGTTGCGGTTCCTTGTGCTAATAGTCGCCCGTAAATGTTAAACTCGTCATGCCCGAAAAAAAGCACCTGCACTCCGGGTTCAATTGTCAATGAGCTATCAAGATGGATATAAATTGTACCATCAATAATATATGGGCTATTATTAAAAGCCCAATTGCCGCTAACAGGTCCGGCAGGGATGTGTGTTTCGGCAAAAGAAAAAGCAGAAATTGCAAATAAAAACGAAAAAAGAATTGTGACCTTTTTCATAATGGCAAATTTAAATTATTTAAATAGATTGTTTAATATTTTTGTTTGATAATCAAATAAAGCATGCCTTGTCTCCACTCCAATTACATTTTATCGAATCACAATCTTCTTAACCTCACTAAAGTCTATGCTACCAATACTTATAAAATAAACACCTGCAGGCAAGTCCGACAAATCAAGTTTTGTTGAATTTGAATCCTTTATTTCAAAGTCAGAATATTGTTCCCCCATTAGATCAAAAACTTTAATTTGAATATCACCTTTAATTCCTTCATGTAAGATATTAAATATTCCATTTGAAGGATTTGGATAAATTGAAATAGTTTCCTCAGTATTTATAATTGATCCTTTTGTAATATTTACAATACTATATTTCCCATCACCTTCAGGGTAAACATCCGAAACATAAGAATCATAAATAGCTTCCATAGTAAAATCGGCTGGAATGATTTTATTTTCAGACCAGACTTTTAAGATTATCGAATTGCCTTCTACGTAGCCTTGACCATTAATTAAAGTACTAAATACGGGAAGTTCGTTTTCAAAAGCGTTGTTAGAATTAATCTTTACAGATCCTATCATTTTATCACCATCGTAAGCGGCTACTTCATCACCGATTTTCAAACCTTTAATATACATAGTATAAACCGGATCTGCAGCATTACCACCTTCGAATATAAAGTGTGTTGGAGCCATAATTATTTTACTGCTTGATTTTGTGGAAGCAGGATAAATAATTTCATCAGAAGAAAACATTTTAACAAGGTATCCTTCACCTGATTGACAATCACCAATTCCATTTACCCAAATCGGGCCGATTTTACGTAGAGTTTGACCGGCTGAATTTCTAATATAGTCGAGGTTATCATCCAAAATAGTTTCAAAAGCAAGTAGTGCATCCATCGAATTTTCGGGAAAATAGCTTACAAGCTGAAATCCTGCTTCTACAGGGATTGGAGTTGTCGGATCAATCAAAATTCCTTCGATTGAAAAAGAATCATCAGCATTCATTTTAACGAGATAACCTTCTTCAACAATCCAGTCACCTATGCCGTTAACCCAAATGGGGCCGATTTTTCGCAAGGTCTGACCGAGAGAATTTCTTACGAAACTGAGATTATCATTTAATATTTCATCCAATACTTCAAGCATATCCGGCTCGGCAGGGTCAATATTTGAAGACACAAACTGAAAACCTTCATTTAAAATAATTTCCTGCCCGAAATTTTCCCAATTCATAACATTAGCCCAAATATCAAATCCTGTTTGCTCGCCGCGATTATCTTGCCAGGTGGTGTAAATTCTGTCGTTTCCTAAAACAACGGCAGAATTATTTTGCTGCATTTCGCCCGTATTTGATATTATGTAATTACTTCCTAACGGAGTGCCGTTACTAAAATATCGCTGAGCATATACATCCTGATTACCATTGCGTCTATCCAACCATGTAATAAGAAAATTGCCAATTCCATTCATGGAAATGCAAGGAGAAGTTTGATGAGTAGTGCCGGTATCATTATTTATCTTGAAATTATCTCCAATTGAGGTTCCCTCATATAAATAACGTTGGGCAAAAATATCGTAATTACCATTACGTTGGTCATACCATGCAATGATAAAATTACTGCCATCATCAGTTGAAATAGATGGTTTTACTAAATAGGTGCTTACAATGCTATCTTCGACTTTATAATTACTTCCTATTGGTGTTCCATCACTTAAATAGCGTTGGATGTATATATCCCAGACTCCACTACGTTTGTCTTGCCAGGTAATGATAAAATTATCATTTGTATCAATAGCAATATCCGGGGCGGTCTGTTGTGTGCCTCCAATATCATCATTAACTTTAAAATTTTCACCGTTTGGTGTGCCGTCGCTAAAATATTGTTGAGCATATATGTCGGGTTCAGTATTTTTATTATTTTTTGAAAATTCAGGTTCCAAAATTTCACTATCATGTAGTTGATAAAAAGGTTTTCCGTTCTTTCCTCCATCTTCTGAATCGCCCCAAACAATAATGAAATCTCCGTTTTTTTTACAAACAACTTTAGCACCATAGTTCACCCAGGCACTTAAAAAATTTACTCTAAAATTGCTTCCTAATGCTGTACCGTCGCTTGAGAAACGTTGAGCATAAATGTCACCCCAATATCCGTTGCGACAGTCATCCCAAGTAATGACAAAATTCCCATCAGCATCTGCTGAAATAGAAGATCCAAACTGAACTACATTATATAATGTGTCATCATTAACTTTTTTATTATTACCCAAAGCTGTGCCATCACTTGAAAAGCGCTGAAAATAAATATCTCCGTAATTATAATCATAATTGAAATTTCGATAGTCAGTCCATGAAATAATAAAATTATTGTTTTTATCTATTGTTATTGAAGGTTCTCCTTGATTTTCACTTCCTACATCGTCGTTGACCTTGAAATTGTCTCCTGCCGGCGTCCCATCATTCAAATAGGATTGTGCAAATACATCTCCATTAGTGCCAATACTATGATCTTCCCATATGATAGTAAAATTCCCGTCTTTATCTTCCATGTTCTCATTGCAAGCTTGATACGAATCCCCAGTATCATTATTAACCTTAAATTCATTTCCTATTGGAACAGCATCCGAGGTGAAGCGTTGAGCATAGATAGCACAATAATCATTTCCGGAATCTATCCAACTCACGATAAAATTCCCTTCAATATCTGTTGAAATGGAGGGACTATATTGATTTGCGTTAGTTGTGTCATTGTAGATTTTAAAATTATCTCCCAACATTGAGCCATCGCTCAAAAAGCGTTGAGCATAAATATCATAATTTTCATTTCGCTCATCGCCCCATGTAATTATAAAATCACCACTTTCCAAAATTACAATATCAGGACGCAATTGGAAGGCTTCGCCAATATCTGTATTAACCTTTTCATTATTTCCTATTGCTGTACCGTCAGCGAGATAACGCTGAAAGTAAATGTCATAATCACCTTCATTTCGTTTATCAACCCAGGTAACAATAAAATTACCGTTTTTATGACATGAAATTGTTGGCCAATATTGAACAACATCTCCTACGTCATCATTAATTTTGAAATTATCGCCGAGAGTTACACCATCGTATGAATACCTTTGAGCATATATATCATATTCGCCATTTCTTTCGTCAGCCCAAACAATAACAAAGTTCCCACAACTATCTATTGAAACTGAAGGTAGTTCTTGTTCTACATTTGCCGTGTCGGTATTAACTCTAAAATTGTTTCCTAATGCTGTGCCGTCATTTGAGAAACGTTGAGCGTAAATATCCCATTTCCAGGCGTCTCTTTTATCTACCCATGTTATAACAAAATTCAAATTAGGGTCAACAGCAATGGAAGGGCGGCATTGATTTACTGTTTCATTATTATCGGAAACTTTAAAATTATCACCGAGTTTTGTACCATCGCTTAAGTATATTTGAGCATAAATATCATAATTCATCCCGTTGCGATTGTCCTCCCATGTAACAACATAATTTCCGTTTCCATCACCGTCTATTGATGGTGCTGCTTGTTTCGAGCCATCACGGCCTGCATGTTCATTGACCAAAAAATCAGGAATGTTTTGTGCACTTGCCGGGAAATAATTAATTAATAGAAAAGCTGTTAAAATTGAGAAAATTAATAATTTGTTTTTCATAATGAGTTCACCTTAGTTTATTATAATTTTATGTGATTCCAAACCATTAATAGTCTCTATTCTGATAACATATAAACCTGAATCGAAATTACTTGTATTGATTTGAATTTTAATATCATTAATTTTACATTCATAAACTGATTGGCCAAAGCAGTTGAAGATTGATATTTTTAGAATTTCGTTTTGAGAAATAATAGAAACGTTTTCAGTTACAGGATTAGGAAATACAAGCATTTTTTTACCTGCAATCACAGAGCCTTTTGTTATATTAACTATGCTGTATTTTCCATCATCAATAGGATATTTATCCGAGACATAAGAATCATATATTATTTCCATGGTGAATTTAGTGCTAACAATATCCTTGTTTGCTTTATTCCAAACTTTCAGGCATATAGGATTTCCGGCTATGTATCCTTTATTATTTGTTAATGTGCTAAATAGGGCTAATGAGTTATCAAAAACATTTTCTGATGATATTGTTAAAGCACCTACCATTATACCTCCGTCAAAAGCAGCCACTTCATCACCAATTTCTAATCCGGTTACATACATTGTATAAACCGGATCGGCAGCATTACCACCTTCAAAAGAAAAATAGGTAGGATTCAATGTTGTTTTACCACTTGATTTTGCTGAAACGGGATAAATAATTTCACCTGCGGCGAACATCTTAACGAGATATCCTTCACCCGGCTGACAATCACCAATTCCGTTTACCCAAATCGAGCCGATTTTACGAAGAGTTTGACCGGCTGAATTTCTAATATAGTCGAGGTTATCATCCATAATAGTTTCAAAAGCAAGTAAAGCATCCATATTATTTTCGGGGAAATAACTTACAAATTGAAATCCTTGTTCAACAGGAATCGGTGTTGCAGGATCAACAATAAAACCATTAATTGAAAACGAATCAGCAGCATACATTTTCACAAGGTAGCCTTCCGAGACAATCCAATCGCCAATACCATTAACCCAGTTCGGACCGATTTTTTGTAAAGTCTGGCCAGAAGAATTTCTTACGAAACTGAGATTTTCATCTAAAAGTTCGTTTAGTACGACCAACATATCAGGTTCAGTGGGATTAATATATGAAGACACAAACTGATATCCTTCAAGCAAAGATATTTCTTGTTCAAAGTTTTGCCAATCCATAGCATTAGCCCAAATGTCAAATCCTGTTTGCCCACCACGGTTATCCTGCCATGTGGAATAAATCATGTTTTCATATAAAATTACAGATTGATTATATTGTTGCATATTAGCAGTATTGGGAATCAGGTAATTATTTCCATAAGGCATACCACTGCTCAGATATCGTTGTGCATAAATATCAATGTTACCACTAATATGATCACTCCATGAAATAATGAAATTTCCAATACTATTTACAGAAATTGCAGGGTTAGTTTTAGAACTGCTGCTTGTATCATTGTTTACCTGGAAATTATATCCTAACTGTGTACCGTCATTTAAAAATCTTTGAGCAAATATGTCAAACTTATTATTGCGGTGATCCCTCCATGCTATAACAAAGTTACCAAATTCATCAGCTGACACAGAGGCTCCCCAATGAATTTCGCTAACAACACTATCTTCTACTTTAACATTACTTCCAACAGGTGTTCCATCACTTAAATAGCGCTGATAGTAGATATCCCATATTTCATTACGTTCGTCTTCCCAGGCAATAATAAAATTACCTTCACCGTCAACTGCTACATCAGGACATTCCTGATAAGTATTTCCTACATCGTCATTAACTTTGAAATTTCCTCCAAAAGGCGTACCGTCGCTTAAATATTGTTGAGCATATATGTCAGGTTCAGTACCTTTCTTATCTTTTGAAAAATCAGGTTCCAAAATTACCTGATCATGTAGTTGATGAAAAGGTTTTCTGATCTTTCCACCATCTTCGGCATCACCCCAGGTAATAATAAAATCTCCATTTTTTTTACAAACAACCACCGAACCGTAATGCATACAAGCACCTGTATTATTTACTATAAAGTTGCTTTCCAGGGGTGTTCCTTCATTTGAATAGCGTTGTGCGTAAACATCACTGCAATATCCGCTACGATAATCGGTCCAGGTTATAACAAAATTTCCCTCAGCATCAGCTGCAATACTTGGTGAATAATGAATAAAAAGTCCTATAGTGTCATCATTAACTTTAAAATTACTTCCCAAAGCTGTCCCATCATTTGAGAAACGTTGAGCGTAAATATCCTCACAGTCGTTACGAATATCAACCCAGGCAATAATAAAATTATCGCTGCTATCTTTTGCCATTGATGGTGTATATTGATTTTCACTTCCTATATCATCATTAACAATGAAATTATCACCTATTTTTGTCCCGTCGCTTGAATAGGATTGTGCAAATATTTCCCCATTAAAACCAAAGCGGTGATCTTCCCAACATATAGTAAAATTCCCATAATTATCAACAGTTATTTCAGAATAAAATTGATATTGATAAAGGCTTCCTGTATCGGAACTAACGATAAAACTACTTCCTATTGGAATTGCATCGACGGAAAAACGTTGTGCATAAACTTCGAAATAATCAATACGGCTATCCACCCAACTGACGACAAAGTTTCCCGGCAAATCATTTTCTATAGAAGCATTTCGTTGATCGCTATCTGTAGTGTCTTCAATAAAAAAATTATTTCCTACCATTGAACCGTCGCTTAAATAGCGTTGCAAATAAATATCCCAATTACCATTGCGTTCGTCTTCCCAGGCAATAATATAATCACCATTATCTTTAATTGTAATATCAGGCCGTAGCTGCCTTGCATCGCCACCATCGTGGTTTACTTTTACATTATTGCCTATGGCTGATCCATCAGCTAAGAAACGCTGAGCGTAAATATCATAGTCATCATTATATCGTTTATCAACCCATGAAACAATAAAATCCCCATTTTTCTTGCTTGAGCATGCCGGCCAATATTGAAGAGTGGTTCCTATATCATCGTTAATTTTAAAATTATTTCCAATAGGGGTGCCGTCATGTAAATACCGCTGGGCATAAATATCCCAATCTCCATTTCGTTCGTCTGCCCAAACGATAACAAAGTTCCCGCTACTATCAATTGAAACAGCAGGACCTTCTTGTTCTTCATTACCTTGATCATCATTGACTTTAAAATTACTTCCCAATGCCGTGCCATCATTTGAGAAACGTTGAGCGTAAACATCCCATTCGCCGGCGTTTCTTTTATCTATCCATGTTATAACAAAATTTAAATTGGGGTCAACAGCAATTGAAGGATTATATTGAGTAGCATTTTCATTAATATCGGTAACTTTAAAATTGTCGCCGAGTGTTGTGCCGTCGCTCAGGTAAATTTGGGCATATATATCAAAACTCCATCCGGCACGTTGGTCAATCCATGTTGTAACATAATTGCCGTTTCCATCTCCATCAATATCAGGATGTGATTGTTCTGAGCCATCAATGCATGTTTGTTCATTGACCAGGAAATCAGGAATGTTTTGTGCTGTTGTCGGAAAATTATTAATTAGCAGAAAAATAATTAAAATTGAGTAAATAAATAATTTGTTTTTCATAGTGAGTCCTCCTTATTTTATAATAATTTTATGTGTTTCCAAACGAATTGTCGTTTCTACTCTGATAACGTAAATACCGGCTTCAAAATCCTTTGTATTGATTTGAATATTAATGTCATTAGTATTTCTTTCGTAAACTGATTGGCCAAAGCAGTTGAAAATTGATACTTTATTTATTTTAGATGAAGAAACAACAGTAATGTTTTCAGTTGCAGGATTAGGAAATATAAGTATTTTTTCATCAACAACCATTGTGTCTTTTGTTATATTTACAATACTATATTTCCCGTCTTCATCAGGGTAAACATCCGAAACATAAGAATCATATATAGCTTCCATATTAAATTTTACATCAACGATTTCCCCGGTTTTTGTATACCAAATTTTTAATTTTATCGAGTTTCCTGCTGTATAACCCTCTCCATTAGTTAATGTGCTAAATAATGCCATAGAATTATCAAAAACATTTTTCGATAAAATTGTTGTAGCACCAACTATTATTTCGTTATCAAAAGCAGCTACTTCATCACCAATTTTCAAACCTTTAATATACATAGTATAAACCGGATCAGCCGGATTACCACCATTAAAAGACAAATATGTAGGAGAAATGGTTGTTTTACTACTTGATTTTGTGGAAGCAGGATAAATAATTTCACCCGCTGAAAACATTTTAACAAGGTATCCTTCGCCAGGTTGACAGTCACCAATTCCATTTACCCATATCGGGCCGATTTTTCGTAATGTCTGTCCCTGTGTATTTCTGATAAAATCAAGATTGTCGTCAAGGATAGTTTCAAAAGCCATCAGAGCATCCATAGTATTTTCGGGGAAATAACTAACAAATTGAAATCCTGTTTCAACCTGAATCGGAGTTGCCGGATTTACAGGAATACCTTCGATAGTAAATAAATCACCGGCAAACATTTTCACAAGGTAACCCTCAGAAACAACCCAATCACCAATACCGTTTACCCAATTCGGGCCGATTTTAAGTAGTGTCTGCCCCAAAGAATTTCTCACGAAACTTTGGTTATCGTTTAGTATTTCAGCCATTACTACCATCATATCCGGTTCAGTTGGATCAATACTTGATGAAATAAATTGAAATCCTTCATGTAAAATAATTTCCTGTCCGAAATTTTCCCAATCAAACACATTAGCCCAAATGTCATATCCCGTTTGTCCGCCTCGGTTATCCTGCCAGGTGGCGTAAATCTTATTATTATCCAAAATCACAACAGAACCATATTGTTCCATCTCACCGGTATTGGAAATCCGGTAATTGCTTCCGAGAGGTAAGCCGTTGCTTAAATATCGTTGGGCATATACATCGTGGTTTCCGCTGTGTCGGTCCGACCAGGTAATGATAAAATTACCGTTCCCGTTTGCGGAAATGCAAGGAGAAGATTGATGCATATATCCGGTGTCACTATTTACCTGGAAATTGTTTCCTATTGCGGTGGCATCATTCAAATAACGCTGGGCGAATATGTCAAAATCACCATTACGGTTATCTTTCCATGCAACGAAAAAATTACTACTCTCATCTATTGATATGGATGCTCCCCATTGATAGTCACTTACCACACTATCTTCGACCATAAAATTACTACCCAAAGGTGTTCCATCGCTTAAATAGCGCTGTATGTAGATGTCCCAATCGCCATTACGATTGTCTTCCCATGCTATTATAAAATTACCACTCGTATCAACTGCAATGGCCGGACATTCCTGATAAGTATATTCCACATCATCATTAACCATAAAATTTTCTCCCAACGGAGTGCCATCGCTTAAATATTGCTGGGCGTAGATATCAGGTTCAGTGCCTTTATTTTTAGTTGAAAAATCACTCTCTAAAATTTTGCTGTCATTTAGTTGCCGAAAACGATATCTATTTAATCCGCCATCATCAGAATCCCCCCAGGTAATAATAAAATCTCCGTTTTTTTTGCAAACAACTGCCGGGCCGTAGTGCATACTTGATCCTATGTTATTTACAATGAAATTACTCCCCAATGCTGTGCCATCACTTGAGTAACGTTGAGCATAAACATCACTACAATATCCACTACGAAAGTCAGTCCAGGTAATAATAAAGTTGCCGTCAGCATCAGCTGCAATAGAAGATGCATATTGCAATATATTTCCTATTGTGTCATCATTAACTTTGAAATTATTTCCCAATGCTGTACCGTCAATTGAAAAACGCTGAGCGTAAATATCCCCATAATTATAACCATAATCACTGCGATAGTCAGTCCAGGAAATGATAAAGTTATTGCTGCTATCTTTTGCTATTGATGGAGATTCTTGATTTTCACTTCCTTCATCGTCGTTAACTTTGAAATTTACATCTATTGTTGTTCCATCATTTAAATAGGATTGAGCAAATATATCCCCATTAAACCCGAGACGGTGGTCTTCCCAGGTAATAGTAAAATTACCGCTTTCATCTGTTGAAATCTCAGAATAATATTGATATGAAATTCCGGTGTTGTCGTTCACTTTAAAACTACTTCCAATTGGATTTCCATCGTTTGAATAGCGTCGGGCATATATATCGTTATAATCATCACGGTCATCCTCCCAATTGATGTTAAAATTCCCGGCAAAATCTGTTGAAATTGAGGGATTCCGCTGATCAGTATCTGGAGGGTTATCATCTATTATAAAATTATCTCCCAATGTTGAGCCATCGTTTAAATAACGCTGAATATAAATATCCCAATTACCGGTACGTTTGTCTTCCCAGGTAATAATATAATCACCATTTTCTTTAATTGTTATGTCGGGACGTAATTGTATTGCATCCCCAATATCGGTATTAACTTTAACATTATTTCCTAAGGCTGTGCCGTCATTCAAAAAACGTTGAGCGTAAATATCGTAATCATCACCATTTCGTTTATCAACCCAGGTCGCAATAAAATTGCCGTTTTTATCACACGAGCTTGTTGGCCAATACTGAAGTGAATTTCCAACATCATCATTAATTTTAAAATTACCTCCCAGGGCTATGCCGGTATTTGAAAAACGCTGGGCATAAATATCATAATCGCCGGTTCGTTCGTCTGCCCAGATGATAACGAAATTCCCACAACTGTCTATTGAAACCGAAGGATGCTCCTGTTCTTCACTTCCTTGATCATCGTTAACTTTAAAATTACTTCCCAACGCTGTTCCGTCATTTGAAAAACGTTGAGCGTAAATATCCCAATGGCCGTGTCTTTTATCTAACCATGTGATCACAAAATTCAAATTTGGGTCAACAGCAATGGCAGGGCGGTACTGACTGGTAGTTCCACCATCATCACTAACTTTTAAATTGTTACCAAGTGTTGTGCCGTTACTTAAGTAGATCTGGGCATATATATCAAAATCTCTTCCATTGCGTTTATCTTTCCAGGTAATAACATAATTACCGTTTCCATCTCCGTCGATATAAGGAGTAGATTGCTCTGAACCATCTAAGCTTATTTGTTCATTTACCAGAAAATCAGGAATGTTTTGTGAATTTGCAGGATGATAATTAAATATCAGGGGAAGTGTTAAAATGCAGATAATAAGTAATTTATTTTTCATAGTGAGTCCAATTTGTTGGTTTTGTAATTATCAATCTCTCCCCGAAAGCTTTCGGGGTCAGTTCTTAGTGTACAGTTTATAGTCTTCAGTCCTCAGTCTTCAGATAACGAACTGCTTTCTTTAGATTGCCAACTGAGGACTGCCTACTACCGACTGTAAACTGCAATAAAAGTTTGAATGTCAATGAACTTGATTACATTAATTTACAATATGTTTTATTGGTATAACATATTTTTAAGCTGCTAAAATACACAAAATAAATGTGAAATGCAAGAAAAGATGTAAACCGCATAATATTTTGTTGTTAATTCTGCTTGTACACGGTATTCGAAAAAATCTTTCTAAAAACTTTTGAAAATCCTTGCGGCTGAATATCCGGGAGCATCAATTTTTAGATCCATAAAATACCCAAAAGCAGTTTGATAAGTTTTGTAATCAGCATTTTTCATTCTGTTTTCAGCCCTGTTAAACAACTCAATACTAAATTCCGGCGAAGCTTTACTATCGGAGAGATGAGCAAAAGAATGTAAAACAACTTTTTTGGTTTCGTTTTTTTTGGCAGCCCACTTTAGGTTTTTAACAAGTTTTTTTTCAACCCCCGAAATATCTGTTTCATCTTCTTTTTCTGCTTGAATAAAAGCAACTAAAATATTCTCGAATTTAACTTCATCTTTTTTATCTTCAACAGTTTCGAGAGTTTTTATTGTTGGTGTATAGGAGAAATTTCTGCAATATATCATTAGTATCTTCATGTGTTAATTTTTTGTTATGCGTTTAGAACATTTGTTTGATTGAACGCTGAGACGCTGAGATGCAAAGATTTAAATTTTAGTTATTTGAGAATGTAACATTATTTTTCTCTGCGCCTTTGCGACTCTGCGTTTATCTGCGTAATCTGCGGGAGATAGTTTTTCTTACATATTTTAAAGTTAACAGATTCATTGCATTGCCCTCCAAACCATGAATATTGTTTTGCAGAAAACGCAAAATCCTGTCATAATATAAAATTACGACAGGAGACTCTTCCATGATCAAATTACTCATTTTCCGATATTGAATATATCTTAATGAATCGTTTACCTGCAATTGTGCATTTTCATAAAGTTTATCAAATTCTTTGTTTGCAAAATGCGTGTAGTTTGGCCCGTTCGGGCAAAAATTCTTACTATAAAAAAGCGATAGATAGTTTTCGGCATCAGCATAATCGGCAATCCATGAAGCCCTGAAAAAAGGAAGTTTTGCCTGTGCTTTTAATTCTTTTAATGAAGCAGGTGGATTTACATTGATCTTAATGCTAATTCCTATCTCACCTAATTGATGCTGAATGTATTTACACAAATCAAGATAATCGGAATTTGTTGTAAGTGTAATTTCCGGTAAGGATTCCAAATTCAAAAATCCAGCTTCAGCAAGCAATTGCCTTGATTTATCGGGATCATAAGAATATCCGCTCATTTTAGCAGAATCAAAAGAAGGCAATCCCAATGGGATCATCCCGTAATTGCCCGGTGTACCGATATTATTTCGTAAATACCTTAACATTTTTTTTCTATCGAAACCATAATTAATTGCCTTACGAATGGCTTTGTGTTTTAATGGATTATTTTTAAAACCTGATTTTGTTGTATCAACCATAATACCAAGATATTCGGTATTGAGGTAAGGCTGGCTGATTAGTTTGAATTTATTTTTATATTTTGGATTTATCTCTCCTCTTTTTGTTAATAATTCATCTTTATAACTTGCATCAATTCCTGACATAAAATCAAGTTTCCCTTTTACAAATTCAAGAAAAGCCGACTGTTTATCAATCAAAAAAGTAATAGAAACAGCGTCAAGAAAAGGTAATCGTTCATTGCCTGATTTTTCAAAATAATTTTCATTTTTCAAATAAATAAGCTTTACGCCTTCTTTCCACATTTTGAATTTGAAAGGCCCGGTCCCGACAGGGTTTCGTCTGAAATCTGTCCCGTATTTTTCAATTGCTTCATGTGGAACTACCGAACAATATTGCATGCTCAAAAGTCCTAAAAAGGGTGGAAAAGGATGTTTAAGGTTTATAGTAAAACAAGAATCGTTAAGTGCATTAAATGAATAAATTTTGTTTATTGAATTATTTATTGAATTTGGAATTTCTTCAAAAGAAACTGTATTAAAAATCCATGCCCCGGGTGATGCAACTTCGCGATCAAGAAGGCGATTAAAGCTAAAAACAAAATCGCCGGCAATTACTTTTCGGCCTTTTCCATTTTTAAAAACTTCATTATCGTGGAAAAAAACATCATTTCTTAAATTAAAAGTATAAGTCAGGCCATCATCTGAAATTTGCCATGATTTGGCTATGCAGGGCTGTGGTTCAAGATTCTCGTTTAATTGGATGAGTCCGTTAAAAAGTTGATTTACTCCCCAGATATTTGCCTGATTAACTGCAAACACAGGGTCAAGTGATGATATTCCCGAAGCTTCATTATATTTAAAAACGCTTTTAGAATTTTCATTGTCATCGTTTCTACTACAAGAGAAAATGATAAAAATTATTAAGAATATTAAAAGTTTATTTTTCATAAATATATTGACAGAATCTCCAATTATTTTTACAAATCTAATAAATCAATTTTAATTATTTATATTAAAGACGCTAAAATAGTAAATTTTCAGAGGAATGAATCGAAACAGAGATTACAAAAAAAATATTATATCTTTGTTGTGAGTTTGAAACTCACAGAATTGTTTTAGTCAATCCAAAAAAAGAAACAGAGTACACAAAATTGAAAGAGAAACGAATTGAATAGTCAATGCACAATATGAGTAAGGAAAATAAAATACAATTGTTTCAAGAGCAAAACGTAAGAACACATTGGGACGAGGATCAGGAAAAATGGTTCTTTTCTGTACAAGATATCGTTCAAATTCTATCAGAAAGTAAAGATGTAAAACAATATATAAAAAGAATGCGTAACCGTAATTCTGAATTAAACGCCAAGTGGGGTACAATTTGTACCCTACTTGAAATGACAGCAGCAGATGGAAAATTACGAAAAATTCAAGCCGCAGATACTGAGGGTATTTTAAGAATTATCCAGTCTGTGCCATCTCCTAAAGCAGAGCCTTTTAAAATGTGGTTGGCAAAAGTAGGTGCAGAACGGATAGACGAAACCGAAGATCCCGAATTGACTTTTGACCGTGCAATGGCAACTTATCTTAAAAAAGGTTATTCTAAAGAATGGATAAATCAGCGATTAAAAAGCATTGAAGTAAGAAAAGAACTGACAGACGAATGGCAAGAGCGAGGAATGAAGGAGGGCTTGGAATATGCCATTTTAACAAATGAAATTACTAATGCTTGGGCAGATAGAACTATAAAAGATTACAAAAAACTAAAAGGACTGAAAAAAGAAAACTTGCGTGATAATATGACCAACTTAGAACTGGTTTTAAATATGCTTGCCGAAGTTTCTACTACCGAAATATCAAAAGAAAAGCAACCAAAAGGATTAGAAGAAAATAAGAATATTGCCGGTAAAGGTGGTAATGCTGCTAAAAAAGCAAGATTGGAGATTGAAAAACAAACAGGAAAACCAATTGTAACAAGTATAAATGCGAAAAAACTTTTAGGTAAACCCAATAATAAGAATATTGAAAATGAGTGATATGAAACAGGATTGAGAATACGGAATTTTAGATGATGTGGTTAAAAAATACTCTTCAAATATTTCTTTGAATAAATTTTAGCCATTTTTTTGGAGCTAAAACTCGCCAAAGAGTATTTTTAAAGCCAATCTCTACTCACCATAAGCCTGCATCCTCCTTTTAAAATCAACTAATTTCCTTTTTGTTGAAATTATAAATTTATAAAATTGTTTTCCATCACGTGATTTATATTCCTGCTCATCTGGTTTTATTGTTCGAAGTATGTTATTAAATTCACGATTCGATGAAATTGCCTGAAGAATATTGTTTTTATAATCAAAGAAATACCAATGTTTTTCGTCTATTTCCAAATAAATTGAGAAAGAATCGCCGGAACGTTTTTTAACAATTTCAATATGGCCTTTGATCAATTTATTGATTTGTGTTTTATGAATATTTCCTATCCCGATTTTTCCCTTCGAAATATATGATTTTGTATTAAAATTCCATTTTAAACGAACATCAGAAAAAACGAGTGTTTTTAAAAGCTGAGCTGGAACTTTCTGAAAAGCACCATATAAACTTATTTCTTCAGTTAATTTTGCAGCTTTCTTTTGTCCGAGTATTTGGTTTAAGGAATTAATAATAATCGGTTTATTTAGGTTTACACCTTTTAAATTAGCGAGATCAATTTCTTCGGCAAATATTTCAATAGCTTTATTATCGAAAAAGAAGTCAAAAAGCATAAGAAGCTCAAATTCCGTTGAATCAGGAATGATGTAATGTTCAGTTTTACCGTAGGTTTCAATGGAAACGGCTCCAAGATCAAGCCCGAAATTGATTTTTCCTTCGCCATTTACAATGCACTTTTTCGTATCTAAACTCAAAAGATTTCCTTCCAAAGAACTTTGATTGAAACGAGATGAATTGGCAATTGTATATTTTTCAGAAACTTCGTCATATTTTATCATTCCGTTTGCTGAAATTATTTCAATATCGCTGTAAAATCCTTTTGGAGAAAGGAAAGCCGGATAAATTTGAAATTCATCTTTTGAAAAAAGGAGGGAAGCAAATAATTTTTGGCCGGTAATATCTTTAAGTTCTTTGGCAACAGGTAAAAATATATTCCCAGGGTCGATGGTCGAAGAAAATTTAACCCAATATTTTTGAGTAATATAACAATCCTGAATAGTTCGGTATCCACCATCGAATGTCAGGAATTTGCTTTCTGAATTTAGTTTTGCAATTCCGGTAAAAAGAAATCCGTCACTAAGAAAGAAATTAGTAGAATCAGAAATTGAACCGTTTGCAAATGTTTGCCCTGATGAATTTACTGTGATGTTATTCATGTAAATAGCTTGTCTTCTTCCATTTTTTTCAACATAATCATAGTAGCCTTTTGCCGAAAACATATTTCTTGTAGCAATATTTACAGAAGCATTATAAATATAATGATACTTATTTATTGTGTCGGCAATAATTACGGCTTCATTAATTGTCTCCATTTTTGCATCTTTCAAAATAGTAATTGTTTCATCGCTTGGGAAAATTGCTGCATCGGCAACCTTTATAATTTTTACATCTTCGGCACTGATTATGTAATCTTTTATATTATACCTTGCTTTAACGCAGAAAAAAGCCAATGAATCTTGTAAAGGATTTGTTGAAACAAACTGCGAACCCGAAAGATCAACATCCATGATCTGATCATATCTCATTTGATTCAAATTTGGGAATGATTGGGTGATATTATTTTTTAAAACAATTTCTTCTTTATCCATATACCATTCAAATTCATCCATGTAACAGATGTATTTGTTAAATGGAAATTCAACAATTGATTTTAAACCAACATTAATAAATCGTCCTATTCTATGCTCAAAATCAACATACGATTTATATACTTTAGTGGAAAGTGTGATGTCGGATGATTCAATTTTGCGAAGAGTGAAATCAGTTGTGTCAGAGTCAAATGCGTAATGATGAAATTTAAATAAATCTGAACTCATTAAAGCATCGGTGAATTCAAGATTTCCGCCTCCTGTCAATTCATTTGGTGTATAAACCAAATCTCCATTTAGTTTAGCTTGATTATTATACATTAAAATATTCTCATCCGTAGAACTTATTTGCATGGAATCAGAAAAAGGTAACCAGTGTTGTAAAATATTATCTGCTTCAACATGTGGATATTCAACCGGCGAAATTTGATCTTCGATAATGAAATTTTGAGCAAGAGAATTTGTCGAATCGGGTAAGAAAATAAAGTTGTCGGAACGGGTTTCAGAAGTTAAATATTCAAGCAATCCATCTCCTCTAAGCCCTTCGTTACTAAGTAATACCTTCGAATAATAAGTTCCTTTTCCATTGTAAATCGGATATCCCTGATCAGGTGTTTGATGTATAAAACCTAAAGAATAATCGGGCTGAATACTGAGAGGTTCTTCAATATCCGGGAAAATTCCGTCTGAAAAGAGTTTGCCTTCCATGTTAAGCCCTTCGGTTGTGAAATTATCAAGGCTGTCGATGGTAAAAGGGGCAACATGATATTTGAATTTTTCACGATTATAAACGCCATTCTGAATACTTTTGTTATCAAAATAAACATAAGCATCGTTCTTATTGGTGAAATAAGGATACTCAGGAAAGGATTTTCTTCCTGATTTATTATTCGGATCATCAATTAGGAGTTCACCGCTAATATCGGAAATTACAGTTTTTACTCTAATTTGTTCATGAGATCCATGAACATTGTCATCATTACTTCTAACCGTAAAACTCATAGAATCAACAGATGGAAGAGCCAATTTGAATTTATCATATTCGAATAAACCATCTTTGGAATAAAAATCGAAAAGTCCGGCATGTATTATTCCCGAGAAAATAAAATCCCTGTTTTTCCGAAAAATAATTTCTTCATTTTCCGGATAAATATACACATTTTGCGAATCACTTAGTTGAATTTCAGGTACTCCCTTTACAGTAAGATTATAACTATCAATGTTTAGTTCGGCATTGCTTTCTAATTTTGTAACTGATTTGATCCTGATCACATCATGATCAATTTTCCCATTGTAAGCAGCCTGATAATCAAGAAGATTATCTTTGATATAGACCTTCTCATCTTCAGAATCGTAAACAATGAATCCTTTGTTGGAAAGTTTTACGAGCATTGCTTTAACCTGATTGATAGGTTTTTTCAAATGATTTGCAAAAAAACTGATATTAAATTCATTTTCATCAATCGGCTCAATATATTTTACAATTTCTTCAATAGGATTATTTTCATCAATCCCCTGAAGTTTATTGTATTCATAATCAGAGTAGTAATTGTTTGACTCGAAAAGTGCAAGGCTTTGTCTGTTAATTCCACGCATCATCTCGAAATTCATAATACTATCGTTTGTATTCCAATAAAGTGCTTCGCAGAAAATGTTGAGTTTGTGATAAGAATCCAGAAATGGGCTTTTTGAGAGTCCCTTTCTCCCTTTTAAAAGAGAAAGAGATTTGTCAATGTCGGAATATTTGACCTGAAGTCCGGGATGATAAATGGAATCGTTTTCAAGATAAAACGAAGCGGAAGAAAGAATTGAAGTAATAGTTTTGTTGAAAATCACGAAATTCATTGAAGTGAAAATTGCAAAAATTTTATCATTCTTTCTGAAAATCAATTTTGCTTTATTTTTTTTTGTTCCCCAGCCGATAAGTTTTACACCTCGCATTGAAAATCCACCTACATAATCAATACCGCTAAATAAATTTTTTATACTGTGTTGATTTAGATATGAGGTGAAACGCGGATATGAAGGTTTGTCGGAAAATCCATCGGAGGAAATTTTTTCGGTCAGTTTTCCAAGAAGAGGTTTATCGAAAAAACTTTTGTTGTAAAACTTCACCGAATCTGCTGAAAAAATTGACGATTTACAATCAATCTTATAATTGTTAAACTCGGCAAAAACAGTGTCTTTATGAAAACCTGCTCTCTGCCAAAATATTTTTCCTTCGTAACCGATCCACTTTTGGATACTTGGAAGATAAGTTCCTTTTGTTTCCGAAATTATTGAACTGTCTCTTTTTGTAAAACATTCAAGGTCAAGCAATGGAAAAACTATCATTGGAATCGTATCGAAATCAAAATAAAAATCCTTATTTGAGACTTTCCATTCCAAAGATCGTGATTTATATAATAATTTATCAGTGAATAGTTTATTGCATGATTCAATATAGAATTGAAAATATTTTTTATTTTTTGATTCCAATAAATTTTCAAGGCTGAATTGCCAGGCTTTCCGGCTTTTTTCCGATTGATCCGAATTAACTAAATTTATCAAAACCGACAAATATTCGTAAAAATATGGAAATGCAGTCATTCTACGTTTCAGCATTTGGCTTGAAGTGAAACAAACCGTGTCTTTTAATTCTTGTGAAAAATCAATAGAATTCCAACATGTAGAAAATTTTTCAAGAAGCTCGCTAGCCTGCTTTTTACGTTTTTTATTAGGAATATTTCCAAAAAGAATTTCCAGTTCACTTAGATATGTTTCGGTATCGTTTGAAAATTTCTTTAGAGATTGTGAAAAAAGATTATCATTAATTATTATTGAGAAAAGGAGGAAAATAATTAATATATTATTTTTCATTCTGTAAAAATAATGATTTTTAATTCAAATCAAAAAATTATCTACGTTAATAAAAATCAGTGTTAATCAGTTCAATCAGTCAAATCAGTGTTCTATTTTTGTTTGTAGCGAAGCAGCAATATGTTATTTTCTAAAAACACTTGCCACCCAATTGTTTTTCGAAATATAATTAGAAAATTTGATATTCTCATTTTCCGCAGCTTTTTTAATTAACTCAATATCTTTTTCATAGAAACCACTCATCAACAAATATCCATTTTCTTTTAAACATGGCGCGTAATTTGTAATATCAGTCAATAAAATATTTCGGTTAATATTTGCGATAATCACATCAAACTTTTTCTCGTTAAGCAAAGAAGCATCACCAAATAAAGTTTCAATATTCGAAACATTATTTTTTTCAATATTTTCGATAGTATTGTTAAAAGCCCATTCATCGTTATCAATTGCCAATATGTTTTTTGCTCCCATCTTTGCAGCAAGAATTGCTAAAACTCCTGTTCCGCAACCCATATCAAGGACATCCTTGCCTTTGAAATCCATTTCCAGTAAAAGTTCAATCATCATCGAAGTGGTTTCGTGGTGAGCAGTTCCGAATGACATTTTTGGTTCAATAATAATATCGAATTCAATGTTTTGTGGTTTTTTATGGAATGGAGCTCTGATACAACATTTTTCTTTGATTGTTACTGCATCAAAATTCTTTTCCCATTCGGCATTCCAATTTTGGTCTTCGATAAATTTCTTTTTGGGTGAAGAGGTAAATTTCTTTAAAAATTCAAAATTCAATTCATCAGTTTTTTTTTTATCATATTGGTTTTCCTGAATGTATGCCTGAAAACCATTATCCGTGTCAACAAAACTTTCAAAACCGATTTCGGCGAGTCTGGCAATCAGAATATCTTTTTCAATGCTTTCAGTTGGAATGTAATATGTAAACTCTAAGTAATTCATTTTTTTGATTGATTATTTTTGATTGAAAAAGATATAGGTGGAATAAGGGTATAAAGGTATAAAATAAGTTTCCCATATTTCCTATATTCCCCTTATTTCCACAATACCCTTATTCTCCTTATTTCCCAATTCAATTTACTTCTAAAACGAGCAAATAATTTCTACGAAATCATCTGCTTTCAGCGAAGCTCCGCCGATAAGTCCGCCATCAACGTCAGGGTTCGCAAAAAGGGTTGAAGCATTTTTTGCATTACAACTTCCTCCATAAAGGATGGTGGTTTGTTCTGCAATTTCTTTATCGAAATTTTTAGCGATCCATAAGCGAATAAACCTGTGCATTTCCTGAGCTTGTTCGGGGGAGGCTGTTACTCCCGTACCAATTGCCCAAACGGGTTCATAAGCAACCACAATTTTCTGAAAATCATCTTTTTCAAATTTAAAAATTGTTTCTTTTAACTGTTTTTCAACGACTTCAAAATGCTGATTCGATTCGCGTTCTGAAAGTATTTCACCACAGCAAAATATTGGTAAAAGATCATTTTTTAAAGCAATTTTTACCTTTTCATAAAGTGTCTCGTTGCTTTCGTGAAAATATTTTCTTCGCTCCGAATGTCCGATTATCACATATTTTGCTCCTGTTGATTTTATCATTCCGGCAGAAATCTCGCCTGTGAAAGCTCCTTTTTCATGTGTATGGCAATTTTGAGCTGCTATTGAAATCCTATCGTTATCAAGGCATAATTCGGATGCATTTTGTAATAAAATAAACGGAGGTGCTAAAACAACACCAAGTTCATCAGGATTTGAGGAAAATGACCTGTCATTCAATTTTGCTATAATACTTTCTATTAATTCATTTCCTTCATCGAAATTCATATTCATTTTCCAATTTCCGGCTACAATTTTTTTTCTCATAATTATTTAATATTTTAATTTTTAGATTATTTCATGTATTATTAATGCAAATCAAGGGTTGAATTTTTATTAAACCACAAAGGTACACAATACCGATAGATATCAGTATCAAAAAGTATCACAAAGAAAAAAAGAGGTAAAAATTTATTTTTGGATGATGTAAGGAAATTTTTCAATCTAAGAAAAGAACAAGAAACAAAGAACAAGAAACAAAGAACAAGAAACAAAGAACAAGAAACAAGGAACAAGAAACAAAGAACAAGAAACAAGGAACAAAGAACAAAGAACAAAGTAGAAAGTATTTCCCATCTCCCATCACCTCAAAATAAATTTTAGTCGGGAAATAGCATATTGTTGCTATATTTAAAATAATTTTAATAATTTTGGGCTAAAAATTTTATAATATTGAAATTAATATATGGACATATTTTTTAGGGCATTAGAGCCGTCGGATGTTGAAATTTTATATGAGTGGGAAAATGATATATCTATTTGGAGATTAGGCAATACTATTGTTCCTTTTTCAAAATTTATTCTTGAACAATATATTAAAAATTCACATCAGGATATATATACTGCAAAGCAACTTAGATTAATGATTGATGTCAACGATAAAACAAATAATTTAAAAACTGTGGGTTGCATTGATCTTTTTGATTTCGATCCGGTAAATATGAGAGCCGGTGTGGGAATTTTGATTGATAAAGGTAACAGGGGTAAAGGATTTGCCTTAAAAGCTTTGAAAAATTTGATTGAATATGCTTTCGATGTTTTGAATCTTCACCAATTATATTGTAATATTACAGTTGATAATAAAAGTAGTATTGATCTTTTCAAACAAGTTAATTTTGAAATTGTCGGTTTGAAAAAGCAATGGAGAAAAAACAAAGATTCGTGGATTGATGAATATATGTTACAATTGATAAATGATTGAATGAGAGAATGCTTGAATGAGAGAATGATTGAATGCTTGAATGATTGAATGATTGAATGATGTTTTGGTGAATACTTAATTGTTTAATAGGTTGTTAGGAATTTGGAGTTTAAAGTTAGGAGTTTGGAATTTAGAGTTTGGAATTTAGAGTTTGGAATTTAGAGTTTGGAATTAAGAATTAGAAATTTTTATAATGGTTTATTATTATTCAAAATATAAAAGAGATACAAAGAAAAAGAAGTCGAAAGTCAAAAAATTTTTGTTCTTTGTTTTATTGATCGCAATTATTGCCACTTGCATAATTGGTTATCGTTTATTTGTTACGATTTATACTTCTAATGTTTGGCTTAGCGATCAGGCTACTACATCTGTTTATATTCCTACAAATTCCAATTTTGAAGATGTAAAGAAAATTCTTTATAGTCAGGGGATAGTAATTAACAGAGGAACATTTGAATGGCTTGCTGAAAAGAAAAATTATCCAAATTCAATAAAATCCGGAAAATACCTTATTCGGGACGGAATGAGTAATGACGAATTAATTAATTTGTTGCGTTCGGGGGAGCAAGAACCTGTGCGATTGATTTTTAATAGCGAAAGAAATCTTAATCGCCTGGTACGGACAATCACCAATCAAATTGAACCCGATTCATTGGATTTAATTAATTTATTGAATGATTCGATTTATGTTTCAAAATTCGGTTTTACTCCCGAAAATATTTCGATTATTTTTATACCAAATACTTATCATATTTTTTGGGATATTTCATCCGGGCAATTTCTCGACCGAATGTATAGCGAATACAATAGATTTTGGAATAATGAAAGAAAGAGTCTGTGCGACAGCCTCGGAATGACAATCCCTGAAGTTGTAACACTTGCTTCAATAGTTGAGAAAGAGACTGCCAAAAGTGATGAAAAGCCGATAATCGCCGGTGTTTACATCAATCGTTTAAAAAGGAATTGGTATCTGCAAGCCGACCCGACTCTGATCTTTGCTCACAGAGATTATAATATAAAAAGGGTATTAAACAAACATAAAGTAATTGACTCACCGTATAACACATACACTAATAAAGGCTTGCCTCCCGGGCCTATCTGCCTGCCTTCAATTTCATCAATTGATGCAGTTTTAAATTATGATAATAATAAGTATTTATATTTCTGTGCAAAAGATGATCTTTCAGGTTATCATAGTTTTGCAAAGACGAATGCTCAGCATAATCAGAATGCCAGAAAATACAGGAAGGCATTGGATGAATTGAATATTAGGAAGTAATATTTAATAAAAGTTGCATGTTGTGAGTTACGAGTTTTGGACAAAACCCGAAACTCGAAACCTGCCTGTCCGCCGTAGCTTAAGCGAAGGAGGAAAACCCAAAACAATTTAATACAACTTCTCCCTCTTCAATAAGTAGGGGAGGAGTATTTGTTCAAAGCCTTTATTTATATCTGCTTCAATGAAATCAATTCGATATTGCCCGCAACGGAGTTTTAGTTCCTGTTTGAATTTTGAAAATGATTCGATATATTTTCGTTTAACATCAAAAGGATTTATCTTTAATTCAACTCCACTTTCCATGTCGATAAATTTGTGAGGCCGGTTATCAAAATCAAACTCTTCTTCTTTTTGTTTATCGGTGATATGGAATAAAACAACTTCGTGTTTATTGTGTCTCAAATGTTGCATTGCCGAAAATAATTCTTCTACAGAACGGTTGTTTTCAAGCATATCGCTAAAAATTATCACCAGTGAACGCTTATGGATTCTTTCGGCAATTTCGTGAAGAGCTTCGGTTGCTGAAGTAGTTTTCTTTTCGCCGGCAGCGATGGGTCTGAGTAGTTTTTCCAGTTCGGTGAATAAAAATTTTTGATGGACTGTTGTGGATTTTGCTCTTGTATGAGTTTCAATTTTATCTGAAAAAATGCTTAAACCAACAGCATCGCGTTGTCTTTTCAGGAAATACATTATTGCAGCCGAGGCATATACGGCGAAATGGATTTTATTGGGATTGTCGATGTTGATGTTTTCTTTGATTGGAAAATACATCGAAGAAGAATTGTCGATTATGATCTGACATCTTAAATTAGTTTCTTCTTCATAACGTTTTACGAACAGTTTTTCAGTCCGGCCATAAAGTTTCCAATCAATGTGCTTGATAGATTCGCCTGTATTATAAAGCCTGTGTTCGGCAAATTCTACCGAAAAACCATGAAACGGACTTTTGTGTAAGCCCGTTATAAATCCTTCAACAACATGTTTGGCTAAAAAATCTAATGAACCGAATTGTTGAAGCCTGTTTTGATCAATGGAATAGCTCAATTAAAATACGGATTAAATATATTAGATAAAATGCAGAAATTAACGATTGTTTAAAAACAAAAATTTCCCGCAGATATCGCAGATTTTCGCAGAAATAAATCTGCAGTTATCAGCGAAATCAGCGGGAGAAAACAATTCCTATAGTAATGCTTCGATTTTATTGACAAGAGCTTGTTTCGGAACTGCCCCCACTTGTTTGTCAACTGCTTCACCGTTTTTAAAGAAGATAATTGTAGGAATATTGCGAATGCCGAATTTAGCAGTGATTGCTGAATTCTCGTCAACATTTACTTTTCCAATAACTACTTTGTCCTTAAATTCCTCACCAATTTCGTCGATTATTTTACCAACCATTCGACAAGGGCCGCACCAAACTGCCCAAAAATCAATTACAACGGGTTTTTCTGCTTTTAATACCAACTCTTCAAAATTGCTATCTGTTATTTCTATTGCCATAATATTTTATATTTAAAATTAATTGCCAAAAATAATAAACTATTTTAATCATCTTTAACTTTTGACCATGCAATTTCAGTTTCTTTTTCAATTAAGTCAGAATTTGCATATTTTTTCAATTTTCCTACTAAACTTATTTTCTGTTTATATTGATTTTGAATATTTTGTTTAAAGACAATCACGATATGAATGTCTTGACCTTGCCAATTATTTAGTTCAGGAATTTTAATAATACCATCTTTTAAAATGGTCGTATCAAACATTAACGATGGTTGTGTATCTAAATTCATATTTCTAAATTTAATTAAATATCTTTTAAGATAGAGTCCAATCCGAAAAGTGTTTTTTAGCCACTAAAGCACAAAAACACTAAATACCACTAAAATTAATCAATTGATAAACTTTTTTTTGTGAGTTTTTGTGTTTTGGTGTTTTCGTGGCATTTTTTATTTTTTTGCTTTTCGGAGTGGGCTCATCTATTATAATTTTGGAATCTTATTCAACTCAATATCTGTATTTTTAAGATTTTCAATCGACTTAATAAATTTTACTGGATTAATCATTGATAACCTCGGTTTTAATTCAAGCGATTTATTTTCGGTATTGTCGGTAATCTTAAATTTTACAATACATTTCCCTGGATTTGCTTTAATACTTTCCGAAAGTTTTGAAACTATCTCATCTGTTATATCCATGAGATCAAATTTTAATGTAACCTCACGTGTAAACTTTTCGATAGCATCAGGTAATAGATGAATGTCGAGGATTCTCAATTCAAGTGACTTTTCGTCATATCTTCTTGTCTGAATTCTGCCTTTAATCAATAATGCATAGCCTTCGTTTTCAATGTAGTTTTTATTTTTTATATAAGTATCACCAAATAAGGCAATATTTATTGAGTCCGAAAAATCTTCAATAATGAAAGTTCCGAAAGGATTGCCGTTTTTGGTTGTTTTATGAGCAACCGAACTTACCATTCCTGCAAAAATTATTGATTTATTTTTCAACTGATTGAAATTTTTATTGATCGCACCTATTGAAATATTACAAAAACTTTTGATCTCAAGTCGAAAATTATCAAGAGGATGCCCCGACATATAAAAACCTGTAACTTGTTTCTCAAATTTTAATTGTTGAAGTTTCGACCAATGCTCGCATTTCGGAAGTTCAATGTCTGAAGTAAAAGTTTCATTTTCATCACCAAAGAGTGAAATTTGCATGGAATTTTTTCGGCTTTGATAGTTTGAGGCATGTTTGAGGATTTTTTCCAGAAAAATTGTATCCTCTGATGATTCTCTGTGAAAATATTGCGCCCGATGTGAATTACTAAAACCATCGAAAGCTCCTGCCATGGCAAGTGATTCAAGGCTTTTCTTATTTACAGTTCGCAGGTTCACACGCTTAGTGAAATCAAAAATGTTGGTAAAAAATCCATTCTTATTTCTTTCTTCGATCAATGAGTTTACGGCGGCTTCGCCAACGCCTTTTATGGCTGCCATCCCAAAACGAATTTCACCGTTTCTATTAACAATAAAATTAATGGCACTTTCATTGATATCAGGGCCTAAAACTGAAATTCCCTGTCGTTTGCTTTCATCAATAAAGAAAGTTATTTTTTTAATATCGCTCAAATTATGAGTAAGCACTGAAGCCATGTATTCGGCTGGGTAGTGGGCTTTTAGATAGGCTGTTTGATAAGCAATTACGGAATAAGCCGCCGAATGTGAGCGGTTGAAACCGTATTCGGCAAATTTTTGCATAACCTGAAAAACCTTAGTTGCATTTTCTTTGTCAACGCCTTTTTTTTCAGCACCTTCAACGAAAACAACTTTTTGTTTTTCCATTATGTCCATTTTCTTTTTACCCATTGCCCGTCGAAGCAAATCGGCTCCACCAAGTGTGAAGCCACCCATAATTTGAGCCGTTTGCATAATTTGCTCCTGATAGACCATTATGCCATAAGTCGGCTTCAAAATTTTTTCGAGCATGGGATGCGGATATTCAACTTTTTCTTTTCCCTGTTTTCTGTTAATAAAAAGAGGAATAAAATCCATAGGGCCTGGCCTGTACAAGGCATTCATGGCGATAAGGTCTTCGAGGCTTGTTGGTTTCAGGTTTTTTAAATAACTTCTCATTCCTTCCGACTCGAATTGGAAAGTACCTATCGTATTACCTTCCTGATAAAGTTTGAAAGTTTTTTCATCATCAAGAGGGATTTTATTAATATCAATTTCAACATCATGCCTTAATCGGATATTTTCAATTGCATCTTTCATTATCGAAAGAGTTTTCAATCCCAGGAAATCCATTTTTAGCATACCAACCGATTCCACAAGTTTACCATCGTATTGTGTAACACTTAGTTTAGAGTCTTTTGCAGTGCTAAGAGGAACATAATTTATAAGGTTGTCGGAGCCGATAATTACTCCGCAGGCGTGTGTGCCTGTGTGGCGGGCCGAACCTTCGAGGGTTTCAGCAAAGTTTAAGGTTTTTTTAACTAAATCAGTACCTTTTGTTTTAGCATCAGATAATTCTTTGACTTCCTGATAAGCTTTTTTGAGAGTAATTCCCGGCCTTTCCGGGACGAGTTTTGCAAGTTTGTCGGCTTCGGGTAACGGAAGACGCAAAACCCTTGCAACATCACGAATTGAAAGCCGTGCCGCCATAGTTCCGAAAGTAACTATCTGGGCAACCCGCCCTTCCCCATATTTATCAATAACATATTGCAAGACCTTTTCCCGCCCTTCATCATCGAAATCAATATCAATATCGGGCATTGAAACTCGTTCGGGATTCAAAAACCGTTCAAAAAGCAGGTCGTATTTTATCGGGTCGATATTTGTTATTTGAGTACAAAAAGCTACCGCCGAACCTGCTGCCGAACCACGGCCAGGCCCAACTATTACATTAAGTTTGCGAGCAGCAGCAATGAAATCCTGAACAATAAGAAAATATCCGGCAAAGCCCATATCTTTAACAACCAATAACTCATAATCAAGGCGGTTAATGATTTCTTCGGTCAGTTCGGGATAAAGTGTTTTTGCTCCTTTATAAGTAATATGTTTTAAATATTCATCTTCCGAATCAAAGCCTTCGGGAAGTGGAAAAACAGGCAGGATCACATTCTTTTCAAGAATATCGAAATCTTCAATTTTATCGACAATTTCACGTGTATTTGTTATGGCTTCAGGTACATCGGAAAATAATTCAGCCATTTCTTCGGGTGATTTCAAATATTCCTTTCCTGTATAATGCATTCCTCCTTCATCATCAAAAAATTTACCGGTATTAAGGCAAATTAAAATATGATGAGCCTCAAAATCTTCTTTATTAATAAAATGAACATCATTGGTCGCAATGACTTTTACATTATATTTTTTTGATAATTCTAAAAGAACATTGTTAACGGTTTCCTGTTCGGGATGGCCGCCGCGCATAAGTTCAAGGTAAAAATCCTCTCCAAAAATTTCAAGATATTCCTGCAAAACTTCTTCGGCTTTTTCAATGCCTTTATTAATTATTGCTGATGGAATTTCACCTCCCAAACAAGCGGAGGTTGCAATTAATCCCTGACTGTATTTTTTTAAAATTTCTCTGTCAATTCGCGGTGTGTAATAAAAACCTTCAATAAAACCTAATGAGCTTAATTTTGATAAGTTACGATAGCCTTCCTTGTTTTTTGCCAAAAGTATCAGATGATATCCGCTTCTGTCCTGTTTACCTTTTTTTTGAAAACGACTTTCATGGGCAACATAAATTTCGCAACCGATAATCGGCTTTATTTTTTGCTTTTTTGCTTTAATAAAAAAATCCAATACTCCGTACATATTTCCATGATCGGTGATTGCAAGTGAATCCATTCCATACTCTTTGGCTTTTGAGATCAATTTAGCGACATTGGCAGCCCCATCAAGAATTGAATATTGTGTATGTACGTGTAAATGTGTGAAATCAGGCATAGATTATTGATTTTTTTTAATGAAAAAAATATTGAAAATCAGAAGTAAAATTATACAAAATAGAAACAGAAATCTTCATTGTTGATAAGTTTTGAAAAAAGTTTATTGATTTGAGAATTAAGAATTTTTGTTCCTCATGTCTGATTATGTATTCCTTATGGTATCTCCTCTCTAATTCTTTCCTCTTTTAAGTTTGTTTATATTTTTTTTTAATATTCTTCAGAACTATGAAATATATTTTGTTAATTTTGTTACTTGTTTTATTGGAAATGTTTTACAGGGTGATTTTTGGGTGGATTGAAAAATGAATGAAATTATCAAGATGGAATTTTATAAACACACACATAAAAATTAGGCAAAGTGTTATATAATGTTACTTGTAAAAAATATGACAGTGCAAAAAAATAATGATAGACAGAAATGAAAAAGCCAACATTTCAGCAAAATCAAAAGAGATGCAATCCTTTATACAAGCCAACAGAATTGCATCACATTTGCTTTTGCACAACCGCACCACTGACAGCAAGAAAAATATTCTGAATTAAATGATTTTAAATAGTATATATTATCAATCACTTTGGAACAAATATCAAAATGTTCAAGACCTTTCAAATGAGTATAGGAACAATTCTGTTTGCCTGACAGTTAAGATTATACTTGATCATTACAGAAAAAATCTTCCAATACATTTCAACTTCCAAAACTCAAAAGGTTCAATTTTTAATATTGCCCGACACTTATTTGTTGAATTAGCGAATGACATTTATCTTAATCATTACGACTTACCAGACAGTTTTAATAAGGGAGATATATTGAAAAGAATATGTGATAATCAATATTACGAGGTGTTTCTCTTAGGTGACAATACTTATTCTCTTACACAAATACTTAGGAAATCAAAAGCAGAAATTTATCCGGTAACTATTCCTGAAATTAGCTATGACAGATTATGCTCAGGATTCATAAAAGTAGATACAGGAATTAGTGAAAAAACAATTAAAAACTATTTTAATTTTTTTAATAAACTCAATAACAAGAAAAGTGAGTTTCCCAAAACCAACTTTGAAATGAAATCCGTATTTATTTCAAGGAAATCATTGTGGGATAAATTGAAAGTAAAAAACAAAATACCTTCCACATATTTGCCAAATCCACGAGAAGAAAGCCACTTGTTAGAAATTAAATCAATATCAGCACTTTCCGACTGTATAATTTATTTCACGCCCAAATATGAAGTCTGCTATCAAAATCTTTTGCTTCAAAATGAAAAAATCAAAACAATCGTAGTTCTTGACACAGAGGAAGATAAAACCCAACAAATAATTCAAGATAAAAGTCGCTTTGATTTTAACTTAATTGTTTTGTCAAACAATTTAAATCCTAATAAAAACAGTATGATTCCGTGTTGGAATTGGTTTAAAGAAGAAATTAATTTAGTCAATTCGTTATGATAAATGTTGTTATAATTAAAAATATTGAAATGAATGACCGTATCAAGAAATTTGATGCCAAGATTGTATTCATGAAATCTCAGTTTAATATCGAATTGAAAACATACGGAAACATTGTTAGAATTGCTTTAAATGCAATCCAAGGTGACACATTCGATAACTTAATTGAGAAACTTGAAATCAATAAGGAGTTAGAAAGGGCTTTAGATTATGCAGGAGGTTACACCATTGATTTTATAAACGAAAACAATCCAAAAATTGAACTTAGTAACTTACTAAATTTCTTAAAAGAAAATTTACTCAAGCAACAAGAATTGTTGAGCTACCTACAAAATGCCAACAAAAAAGAAATTTTAGTAACCGATACCAATGACATAGATTTCATTAACCAAAATATCCGAAATCAAAGATTAAAAGTATTATCATTCGCAGAACTTAAAAAGACAGATATTCAAAATAAATCTTTGATTTTTCATTCGTTTAATGGTATCAAAGACTTTGAGTTTATGTATAATCTTGATTCAAATATTACTTTGATTATTTATGAACAAGAAAATCAGCTTTATAAAAAACAAATCAGCAACAGAAAAAAAATAATTGAAGATGAAATTAAGTGTAACGACCGATTAAAAATTTGTGGTATAACTTATTCAAATTTGCCTGATAATCCAATACATATAAGCGAGACAATCGAAAATATTGTAAGCCGATTAGATGATTGGGGTAACAGAGCTTATGATGGTTACAAGGATGAAAGTGATTTGTTATTAAATGAAATTGAAGAGAAGAGAATATACAAAATAACCTCAGACAGTTCTGTTTTCTATTTGGATAGCAACGACACTGTTTTTAATCATTTAGGCGATTTAATAAAAGCATATAAAATTAAAGTTGTTGACAGAATAAGGATATATCCCAAAGAGCAACTTGCAGAAAATCTCTATCAGATTGCGGTTGAAACGGAACCTGAAATTTTTGGAAAAGTTGAAGAGCACGCAATGTTTTGGAAACAAGCAATAAATGAGTTAAGAGTAAAATATGGCGATGATATACTTTACAATAAGTTAAAAGAAAAAGGATTAAGGATTTTACCAGCAACTTTAGAAACCTACGGAAAAGGTTACAGAAAATTTCCAATGTTTAATAATGATTTAAGGGTCATTTTTAAATTATATTATCCGTCAAAAAATGACGAAAAAATAGATTTGATTTTAAAACCAATTCTGAAGTCAAAAACAACATACAACAGTACAATGATTGTTTTGGGAAGGGGTTTAAAACAAGAACTAAAATTGTTTTTAAAGAAGAAACGTATTGGTGAGATTTTAGAAAAAAGAAATTTTAATGTCACTACTTTACAGGCATTTATTAATGAATTTATGCCATTGCATAGAATTAGTGAAAAAGAGGTTTGCAATGAAGAAATAGAACTATTAGAAGCCGATAATTTATTTCAACATATAGAATTATGAGCGAAACACAAAATAGAAGTAAAGTAATTAAGAGAGTAGAAAAGGAAATTATAGGTCCCGGTTCTGACATTTTCTTGTGTGAAGATGATTTTAAAAATGAAATCATAGAAGGAAAACCCTTACAACGATATTTTTCTGCTATTTTATTTCCAAAACAATTACAATCAAACGTAAGTGATAACGGGCAAGAAGAAATTACAGAGGAAAATGTTGATGAAAATTTCGATTTGCATTCTGAAATTCAACAAGAAAAACAACAAGAAAACAAAGAAAAGGAGAAATTTGAAGTTGATGAAGATGATTCAACAGATACCCTACCAAAATATACCTCTAATGTATTTTTTCCTTCGCATTTTGGAATTTCATTTTGTGTAGATAAATCTTGTAAGGCTTTTAAGATTGTTATAAGTTTTGGTAATTACAAAAAAGTCAAGTACTCAGAAATTATGCTGCCATATAAATATGGGAAAATTAACCTCTTGAAAGATTTTGGTTTAGATTATTTTATTGCTTTTGACGAAAAAGCAAATTCTCTTATTAGAACAAGAGAAATCCAAAGAACTAAAGATGGAAAGTTAACAGATGATTACATTCATCTTCGAGACTCTCTAAAATCATTAAGGAATGAACATTCTAATAGTGCTTTGTATAAATTCATTTCAAAACTCTTTTTCAAAGACAAATACAAACGTTATGATAATAAAATTGAAATTAATATAATTATAGATGATGTTTTAAAAGCAGACAATCAACATTTAGAAGTTATATTATCTCAACAACCTAATTGTAATTCTGAAAATTGGCATAAAGAAACAAGAGAAAATCTTGTTTTACATTTAAAGTTATACAGTAATAATAAAGACAAGTATTTTATTAAAGCAGTTATTGAAAATAAAACCTTGATTCCGAAAAAGAAATTTTCATTATCTAAAGAAAAAGTAAATCAGGTTTGTTGTTTTCAAACAGAAATAGAAATTGAGTGCGATAAGCTTTTGCCTTTCAGAGATTATAAAGCTCATTTGTATAAAACAGATGAAGATAAAATGCTTGATTATCTATACCGAGATAAACTTGCTTTTGGTATCGGACACAACACAGCTTGCAATTGGGAAAATAGTTATACAAACAAAACCCCTACTTGGATAAAATCAACCTTTTTGCCTGAATATGATGTGAAAAGCCAAAGTTCGCAAACAGACAAGATAAAAGGAGAAATTCTTAATATTAAACAACTTTCATCCTTTAACCCGAATAAAGAAAACGTAATCAATAATTTAAAACAAGTTGCAGCAGCTTATTTAGGTTGGATTAAAGAAGAAGAAGACAAATCAAATGGTAATGAATTTGGTACAATAAATATCATTAAGTGTAAGACGATTCATCAGCGAATATCAAATGGAATCAAGTTGTTACAAGAAAATGAAAAAGCATTTAAATCCTTTCAATTAGCCAATACAGCAATTTACCTACAAATGTTTCAAAGTCAACAACATTTTAATAGAAAAAAAGAAGGCTTTGAAGTTTGGGAACGAAATGAGCAATTACAATATAAATTTGAAGATTATGTTACAAAGCCATTCCCTGCGAATAGTGATAGTATTGTAAGAGAACCTGAATGGAGACCATTTCAGTTAGCTTTTATTCTTCAATGTATTGCTTCATTTGTTGAAGAAAATGGTGATGAAAAAGAATTGATTGATTTGCTGTATTTTCCAACAGGAGGAGGTAAAACAGAAGCTTATTTAGCTGTTTCTGCATTTTTAATTTTCTGGAGAAAAATACAATACCCAACCTCTTGCAACGGAGTAAATATCATTATTCGTTATACACTTCGATTACTTTCTGCACAGCAATTTGAAAGAGCGACTAAATTAATCTTGGCTTGTGAATTTATTCGAAATCATCATAAAGAACTGGGGAAAGAGAAAATCTCAATTGGTTTTTGGATTGGAAGTTCTTCAATACCTAATAAGTTAAAAAAAGACCAAGGTAGGGATGCAGAAGCAAAATTAAATAAGCTTTTAAAGAAATTTCAAGACCAAACTTATCGACCTAATTATGATGTAAATCCGTTCCAGTTGTCTAATTGTCAATGGTGCAACACAAAAATAATTTCAAAACTAAACCAGCAAGACAAAGAGTATCAAATTGGACATCGAATAAATAGGCAACTTCATACGCATTGCTTAAATGATAGTTGTCACTTCTCAGAAAAGAACGGAGGTTTACCAATAGTTTTAATTGATGAAGACGTTTATTCTCATCCACCAACTATTTTATTTGCTACAGTTGACAAGTTTGCACAGTTGGCATGGAAAGGAGATTCGAAGAACTTATTTGATTACAATGAAAATCGTAAGCCCGAACTAATTATTCAAGATGAATTACACTTACTAAATGGTACTTTGGGCAGTTTAGTTGGTCTATTTGAGAATGCTATTTTGGCACTTTGTACAAACGAAAATAAAGGACCAAAAATTATTGCTTCCACAGCAACAATAAAAAATGTTGATAAGCAAATTGCAGGTTTGTATGGTAGAGAGGAAAAAGCAAGAGTATTTCCACAGTATGCAACAAATTCAGATGATACGTTTTTCTCAAAGGTAATAGAAGAAAGTACGAGAAAGTATCTTGGGATTTTGCCAACAGGCAAAACAACTGTAATGACGAATTTGCATTTACTTGCCTCTCTTTTATATGCACGATTAGAAGTTTGGCAACAATCAGAGAATAAAAAGGAAGCCGACCAGTTTTGGACTTTACTTTCTTATTTTAAAAGTTTAAAAGAAATTGGAAGATTTTCAAACAAAATTAATTCAGAATTAAAGCCGGTTATCAAACAACTTCAAGTAAGGTATTTAAATGATAATTATCCAAATGCATATAATTATTGGAAATTATCTTATCGAAATATTGAGCTAACAAGTCGTATTCCAAATGAGAAAATAAAAAAGAACCTTGACAAATTAGATATAAAGTTTGAAGGCAATATAAAAGAGCATAAGGCTTATGATTTAGTATTAGCGACTAATATGATAAGTGTTGGACTTGATGTAGGTCGTTTAGGAATTATGGTTATGAATGGTATGCCACCAAATACTGCTGAATATATACAGGCAAGTAGTCGTGTAGCTCGTAAAAATGAAGGGTTAGTAATTGCTCTATATGACCCATTCAATAGTAGAGATTTATCATTTTTTGAAGATTTCGTGCAGTTTCACAAAACGTTTTACAAACAAGTTGAGCCTTTAAGC
>Ga0233437_1000736_pt1 | contig 69702 bp, 67 predicted proteins | sample SI_122_August201_FD_182714 | JGI IMG/M metagenome (GOLD analysis project Ga0233437, IMG submission 182714) | Seawater microbial communities from Saanich Inlet, British Columbia, Canada - SI_122_August2016_200_MG | ecosystem: Environmental > Aquatic > Marine > Inlet | place: Canada: British...
TAGCCAGGGTTGTTTTTACGCATCTGCTGTTCGCCAAGTGATGCAGTTTCTTGCTTGTTTTGTCGCTATTTTGCCCCATCGGGCTATTTATGTTGTCAAAGTACTTGCCTCTCCGACAAACTGCTAGTCTAGACAACCGAGAGAAATCTGTATAACTAGGGGGTAGCCGCGGTGCGGAGCACCGCGGCTACCCCCTAGTTATACAATCTATACTCCACGGAGGCCACCGTGCAAAATTTGATTCGGCGCATCAAAGAAGAAGGCCAAAATCTTGGTAACGGCATTCTGAAAGTGGATAGCTTTGTCAATCATCAGGTAGACCCGCGCCTGATGGACGAAGCCGGCCAGGAGTTCGCCCGTCACTTCAAGGATATTGGCGCGACAAAAATTCTCACCGCCGAAATTTCGGGCATCGCCCCGGCGGTGTTCACCGGCTTGCACATGAACCTGCCCGTCGTCTACGCCCGCAAGCGCAAACCCATCACCATGCCCGATCAGGTATTGCTCACCCTGGCTCCCTCGCACACCAAAGGCCGCACGGTGGAACTGATTATCTCGCCCGAATACCTGGCGGGCGGCGAAAACGTACTCATCATTGATGATTTTCTCGCCAGCGGAGCGACAATCATGGGGCTGGTACGCCTGGCCGAAGCCGCCGGAGCCAACCTTGTGGGCATTGGCGCCCTCATCGAAAAAACCTTCGAGGCAGGCCGCTCCATCCTGACTCCGCTCGGTGTGCCGATCGTGTCGCTGGCCGCGGTCAAATCGATGGATGGCGACAAAATTTCCTTCGCGTAAGTGTTGAAAATTGCCTCCCAACCTGTAACTTCCAACCTTCAACTTAAAACTGATATGAATTCCATCGCCATCCTCGACTTCGGCTCTCAATACTCGCAACTCATCGCCCGCCGGGTGCGCGAACAGCACGTCTACTGCGAGCTGCACCCCTGGAACACGCCCCCCGCTCGGGTTCTGGCAGCCAACCCCAAAGGGTTTATTCTCTCCGGCGGCCCCGCTTCGGTCTACGCCGCGCACGCGCCGCAAATTTCAGCTTATATTTTTGAATCCGGCTTACCCATTTTGGGGATTTGTTATGGAATGCAGGCCCTGACGCATGCCCTGGGCGGAAAGGTGGCACCTGCCCCCCAACAGGAGTACGGACTCGCTCATGTGAGGGTTCTGCACCCCAACAAATTACTACCCCCGGGCGAGGCGCGCGTGTGGATGTCCCACGGCGACCGCATCGACCAACTCCCGCAGGGTTTCGCAACCCTGGCCGAAAGCGACAACTCCCCCGTGGCCGCCATGGGCGACGCCGAACGCGGCTACTACGGCGTGCAGTTCCACCCCGAAGTGCATCACACCCCCGAAGGCCCGGAGCTGCTGCGCCGCTTCGTGACTGAAATTTGCGGAGCAGCGCCCGACTGGACACCCGACTCAATCATCGAAGACAGCATTCAGCGCATTCGGGCGCAGGTGGGCAAGAAACGCGTTCTCAGCGCCGTCAGCGGCGGCGTCGATTCGAGCGTGGCAACCGCATTGGCGCACCGCGCCATCGGCGACCAGCTCGACGCCGTCTTCGTCGATAACGGCCTGCTGCGCAAAGACGAAGCCGCGGGCGTGGTAACAACCTTCCGCGAAAATCTGGGCGTACGCCTGCATCCCATCAACGCCATCGAAGAATTTATGGAAGCGCTGCGCGGCATCACCGAGCCGGAGAAAAAACGGCGCATCATCGGAGAGAAATTTATCCGCATTTTTGAAGCGCAGGCGCAAAAACTCGGCGCGCCGCCTTTTCTGGTGCAAGGTACCATCTACCCCGATGTGGTCGAATCCAGCGCCCCCGACCGGGCACAAGGCCAGCGCATCAAATCACATCATAATGTGGGCGGACTGCCCGAAGAGATGCAGTTTGAACTCGTCGAGCCGCTGCGCTATTTATTCAAAGATGAAGTGCGCGCCGTCGGGGAATCGTTGGGCCTGCCCGCCGAACTCGTCTGGCGGCAACCTTTCCCCGGGCCGGGGCTAGCCGTGCGCTGCCTGGGCGAAATCACCTGGGAGCGGCTGGAACGCCTGCGCGCCGCCGACGCCATCTTCACCGGAGAATTGGAGACCGCGGGGTTGCTTCGTATATCCCCCCCTCTCCTCGCGAAGCACCCCCGCAGGGGGCTGGGAGAGGGGCCGGGGGTGAGGGGCACCTCCCAAGCCTTCGCAGTGCTGCTCCCCGTACAAAGCGTGGGCGTGATGGGCGACCAACGCACCTATCAGGAGGCCGTTGCACTACGTGCTGTCACCACCGAAGATTTTATGACCGCCGACTGGGCGCAACTACCGCACGACCTGCTGGCACGCATCTCCAGCCGGATTGTTAACGAAGTAGACGGCGTGAACAGGGTCGTGTATGATATAACCAGCAAACCCCCGGCCACAATTGAATGGGAATAGTTCGATTTTTGAGCCTTTTTCTTGTCAAACTGCGTATATCGAATTACTGTGCTTAATTTACGGAAAACGGAGGTCCTAATGGATTTTGGCGAAATTCTCACTCGCGCATGGAAAATCATCTGGAAGTATAAAATTCTATGGCTGTTTGGTATCTTATCAAGCTGTGGGCAGGGCGGCAGCGGAGGCGGCAGCAGCGGTGGAGGAAACTCAAATTACAATTTCTCCGCGGGGGATCAAAATATCCCCCCGGAAATGAAACTCTTTTTCTTCAACGTCGAGCGTTTCTTCAACAATATCGAAACCTGGGAGATCATTGGCCTGATCGCCGGTATTCTGATCATCTTCCTGATCCTTTGGGCCGTGATGCTCGCTTTAAGCACCATCGGGCGCGTGGGGTTGATTCAGGGCACGCTGCAGGGCGATGAAGATGCCGAACGCATTAGCTTCGGCGAACTTTTCAATCGCGGCAAACCCTTCTTCTGGCGCGTGGTGGGGCTGAACCTGCTCATCGGGTTGGCGAGTTTTATCCTGGTGATGGTCTTCATTTTGCCGTTGGTACTTCTTGGCGTTCTCACCGCCGGGTTGGTGTTCTTATGTATGCTCCCCCTGCTGTGTATTCTGGTACCCCTGGGTTGGATTCTTGGCATCATCATTCAGCAGGCCAATATCATTCTGGTGGTTGAAGATACCGGCATCATCGAAAGCCTGACGCGTGCCTGGCACTTCTTCCGCGCCCAATGGAGTAACCTGCTCATCATGGGGTTGATTCTGGGCATCGGTGGTTTCATCATTGGCATTGTGCTGGCACTGCCCATGTTCGTGATCGGCTTCTCAACGATAGTCCCAATGATCGTGGATAGCTCAGGCGGTTCTGCACCCGATCTCTTCACAACGCTAAAAACTGCCGGATTATGTATGCTGGGTTATATACCGGTACTGATCGTACTCAATGGCGTTCTCCAAACCTACCTCCACACTGCCTGGACACTAACTTATCGCCGACTCACCCAACCAATATCAGATGATCCCAGCCTGGAGGCTGACCTGGAAGAACCGTTACCGATTACGGATTCAAATTAAATACAAAACAGGGGCGTAGGGCCTCTGCGAGACCCTACGCCCCTGTTCTTCGGCCAGTCCTTCTACTGAAGTATAAAACCCTAACAATTAATCAAATAGCGCGTCCAGAATTTTGGAATCGACTCTTTTTATTTTTTCACGTATAGAAAGTTCTGTCATCTTGCGCAAACGCTCGGCCATTGTCTGCATGACGTAAAGTGCAAAATCAGGCTGCTTTTGAATTAGTGACTCAAACTTCGCTTGTTTCACGGTGACAATTTTGCAGTCAGTCAGCACCTGAGCTGTAGCGCTGCGCGGCGAACCATCCACCAGAGCCATTTCCCCAAAAACTTCATTTGAGCTTATCAGATTTACCACCACGCCTTTTAACTTCATTTCTACACTTCCAGAGATCACCACATACATAACATCTCCAGAATCCCCCTCCTTAAATATCACGGAACCGCTTTTAAATTCTTGAATATCTTCATCATTCTGGAATAAAGCTAATATATTCATGGCAACCTCTGCTGTGACTAAATTCGGATTTCTCATTCGCGGAAGCGAAAGTCCTAAATATTATACAACGATTTTCTATGCTAGAATGTAGCCATGTTTAAGCTGGTTAGCAGATTTACCCTGCTGGGCCTGATTTTGGCGCTCATCCCTGTGGGCGCAATCGCACAGAGCGCCGCTCGGGCCATCCTTCACCCACTCAATACCAACGCATTTCCGGAAATATCCACCTACCTGCAGGCATACGACAGCGGTGGTAATTTTGTGCATGACCTTACCCCTGAAAGCGTTACCATCATTGAAGATGACAAAGACTTACCGATCAGCGAAATTCGCCAACTCACTCCCGGCGCACAATTTGTGGTGGCAATCAATATGGGTCCGGCCTATGCTATTCAGGGCGCCGAAGGTTTAACCCGCTACGAGGATATCCGCCAGGCCCTCGGCGCGTGGATCGATACCTACCCTATCGATCAGAAAAATGACGATCTTAGTATCATTACCAACGATGATTTTTCGGGATTGCACTATAACCGTCCCGTAGCCTGGTTGTCGAAAATGCGCGAGTATGAACCCAATTACGATAACGCGGTTCCCAGCCTCGATCTGCTCGGCAGCGCCATCAGCATCGCGGCTGAACCCTCCCAACCCGGAACCGGACGCGGCATCCTGCTGATTACCCCCATCCCCGGCGAAGATAGTCTTGCTGCGCTGCCCAGCCTGGCGGCGCTTGCCAAACAAAGCGAAATCCGCGTATATATCTGGATGATTTCCTCGCGCGCCTATTTCGATAGCAACGGCGCGCAACGCCTGGCGCAATTCGCGCAACAAACCGGAGGGCGTTTGTTTGCCTATTCGGGGGAAGAGCCACTTCCATCCATAGACCCCTATATCGAACCATTACGCTACGCCTACAACCTGCGCTATCAATCCCAAATTTCCGAGGGCGCAACTCACCAGGTTAGCGCCCGTATCAGCAACAACTTTATCAATGCCACCAGCGAAGGCGTATCGTTTGAACTCAGCACACAGCCGCCAACCCCCATCTTTATTTCGCCCCCTCTGGAAATCCAGCGCACCGAACAAAATGCCCCCGAGCGTAATCCGAATGAATCACCGCAATTCGCCCCCCTCAGCCAAACCGTGGAAATTCTCGTTGAATTCCCCGATGGGCACCTGCGTAATTTACAGCGCACCAGCCTGTATGTAGATGGCGAAGTCGTTGCCGAAAATACAGCCCCACCCTTCGACCGCTTCACCTGGGACCTTACCAGTTACACCGAAAACACTGCGCCGCTGATCTGGGTTGAGGCCATCGACGAACTGGGTTTACGCGGCAACAGCATTGAGCATCAGGTCAGCATTCTTAACAACCTGGTTCCGTTCAGTCTCTTTACCCTTATCCGGCAAAATATGCCTTTGGCGATGGGGATCAGCGCGGCTTTGGTGCTCAGCATGGCTGCTTTTCTACTGATTTTGCGCGGCAATTTGCGCCCCAAAGCTATGGGACGGTTGATTCTGCGCAAGCGGGCGGTACCGCCCCTGGAGCCAGGCCCAGCGCAAGTAGAAGCCACACCCCCCGCAGATTTGCCCGTTGAAGAAGCCGCGCGCCCCCGGCCATCCCGCCGACGCGTTGCACAATGGGTCAATCGCATCAACTGGCCGAAACGCGGCGACTCTGCCCCGGCGCCCGATTATCTCGAACTTGATGAGGAAAACCGCATTCCCCTGCTCCAGCGCGAACTCACTTTCGGAAGCGATCCACAGCAAGCCAGCATTGTCTTTGATGACGACAGCGTCGATGCACTGCACGCGCGCCTGGTGCGCTCGGCAGATCAGCGCTTCTATCTTTCCGACGAAAGCTCTATTGCCGGTACCTGGCTTAATTTCCAGCCACTCACCACCGAGGGCGCGCCGCTGCAACATGGTGATACAATTCTCATCGGACGCGTTCAATTCCAGTACAAAATCAGCAATATACAAGAAATCCCCAAACCCAAAGTCACTCTTCAGGAGACTCTGTGATTCCAAAAGAACATGCGCATATCGTGGTGGCGGCGATCACGCACCCCGGCATGAGCGGAAAAAACAACGAAGACCGTTATGGCGTTTCAGCGCATTTGCTCAGCAAAGATGAGCCAACACCATCGCTGCTGGCAATTGTCGCCGACGGCATCGGCGGGCATCAGGCTGGGGAAATTGCCGCAGAAATTGCCGTAGACACGATCAGCAGCATGGTGGCCGAGAGCCGCGGCGATGATCCACAGGGCATTCTGGAAACTGCGATCATTGCTGCAGGGCAGGCGGTTCACGCACAATCGACATTAGACACGACCCAGCACGGTATGGGTTCTACCTGCGCCTGCGCCTGGGTTATTGATCGGCAGTTATACACGGCTACAGTCGGCGATTCGCGCATTTACCTGCTGCGCGATGGACAGATCCGCCAACTCAGTGTTGACCATACCTGGGTGCAAGAAGCAATTGAATTTGGCATTATCAACCCCGATCAAGCGCGCGGACATCCGCAGGCGCATATTATCCGCCGTTATCTTGGCTCAAAAAGCGCCACCGAACCCGATTTCCGCATCATGCTTGAAAACGGGCAAAGCAATGAGCAGGCGGTTGCCAATCAGGGTATGCAGATGCTGCCCGGCGACGGGCTGGTGCTGTGCAGCGATGGTTTGACGGACCTGGTCGATGATGATGAAATCCGGGCTGTTTTAGCGCAAAATCCGCTGGAAGCCGGGCTGCAAAAACTGGTGGATATGGCGAATGCGCGCGGCGGTCATGATAATATCACCATTGTGACGTTGGAAATCCCCAAAGATGAGCAACTAAACATCAAACCCAAGCAGAAAACCAACAAGAAATTGCTATGGTTTGCCGGAGTTCTAGCCGCGCTCTTGATGGTTTTACTTGTGGCGGCGCTGGCCTTTTTCGCCTGGCGTTTTACCAACACCCCGGCGACGCCTTCCCCCATGCCGCAGAATACGCTCCCGGCGATCATCGAAACCCAGTTCCCCCCGACACAAACACAGCAAATCGCGCCAACTGTTGCCGCAACCCTCACGCCAGAGCCTACCCCCATCCGCGAAACCTATACCCCCTGGCCGACTTCAACACCTTAACAGACCGGGAACGGATGACGGGAGACAAGGCATTATCCCGTCTTCGGTCTCCCGTCATCAAGGCAATAATGCCGAATATACCTGATTGCCCACCGCCATAAATACCTGGTGCTTTGGCCCAATTATAAACGCGCTGGCGGGTTCATCAAAGAGTATTCCCAGGGGACGATATTGGCGCTTGTAAACCATCTGCAAAGTGAAATGATAAATTGCATGGGCATCTTCATCGAGTAAATAAATCGATGGATCAGGTGGCGGCGCGAACTGAATTGCATCAAAGTCGGCCCCGGCAAAGATGGCAGCATCCTCATAGCCCTCACGCGTATCGATAAAAAGCTTCGGATTCGTGATGGAATCTTCGGCATAAACACTGGTGACGAGATGCCCGTCGTTGTACAAAAGATACAAATTCCCATCGCTGACGGTCAGATCAATGACATCTTGCATGGAAGGGGGCACCTGATCACCAAAGAAAAAATGTGGCAAATCACGGTATTCCATCGCGCCATCGTATACCCAAACCGAGCTCGTGAACGAATCGAGAATATACAAATCATTCGTATCCATTGCAAAGGCTATCGGCGTGCCCCAATTTGAACTGGGGGGCAGCATGGAATACGAAAGCTGATTTTCGCTGCCAGGGATGCACTGCACCAGATTGCCATTGCCATCCATCGCAATTAGCGCAGCCCCATTGGGATACCCCGTCGGCAGGGCTTCAATATCCATTAGCGGGCCAATAATCAACGGGCCGGGTACGGGGCCGCAGGTAAAATTCGGGTCTAGTTGATAACTGCTGCCCGTGGCTACGGCGCGGTAAACCGAACCCGAAACAGAATCCAGCATATATAACTCATTTTCGCGCGTCGCCACAATCCGTCGAATCTCCACCCCGGCGGGCAACCCCCCTTCAACGATCGGTTCGAACCTCAGACGGTCGATCATATCCAGCGAATCGAGCGCCACATTGGCATAATTGCGCAGCGTTTGCGAATCATCCGTAATCCGGTAACTTTCTGCCTGTTCCAGATAATCCAACGCTGCTTGCCAGGCAATCCGCTGCTCACTGGCGTGCTCAAACTGCTGTGCTTCCCCCACAGCCCATTGCGCCTGAGCCAGATAATCTTCATAATATCGGACGCGGCCTTTCTGAAAATAAACCACAGCCGCGACTGTCACTACGATCAATGGAATAGCCACAGCCCCAAATGCCATCGTTGAACTCGGCAGCGACATCAGCGACTCATCCGGTAACATGCGCCTGAATAATGTTTGCAGGGCGCTCAAAATTTGCTGCAACGTCGTAGCGATGGCGCGTGCCATCGTCTTTAGGGCTGCCCCACCAGCATTGAGCGCTCGCGCTGCGGCAGGCTCCTGTGCAGACATGGGCGTTTCGGCCTCCGCACTGACCCGGGTTGGGGCAACGGATACGCCCGAAATTTTACTCACAGGGAGGGATGAGGGCGCTGGTACTTCAGAGCGCGGGGGCGATGCTGCCTGCTCGCGAACCGGGCGGCGCGTGGCCGCTTCAGCCTTCCGGACGGGCGTTGCTTCTTTTTTGGGGGATTCCTCTACGGGTCTGGTGCGCGGCTCCGAATTCACTCGCGGCGACACCAGGCGCATCCCCCCCTTTCCTTTCTTCGCCATCAGCATCGCCGCCTCAATATCCCCCGCGGCACGGCGCACAAGGCGCTGATACAAATCTCCCGCTGCCAAACCATGCAAATTGCGCAGCGTGGTTGTGTTCCAGGTTAACGGTGGGTTGGGAGAAACGAGCAATACATCACCAGGATGCATCTCTGCCTGGTGAAAGTGCAGCTCCGGAACTCGACTTAGTCCCAACCCGCGGCCCTTTGTCGATGGATCATAGAATTGCTTTGCCCCATCTACAAAAATTAAATAGGCTTGAGAAGCGCCGCTTTGTAATAAATATAAGTGATTGGCGCGCATCACCCCCAGGGCCAGTACGCCAATCGCCTGGCGGCCGCGACTGGCAACATTCATATTGCGCTTCAATAAAAGTTCGTTCAGTTTTTCTGCCACCGAACGCATCGCGGCCGTTGCGGAGCCGGTAGTTTTAAAATACAAATCGGCCACTTGTGCCAGCAGCGCATCCAGTTCTTTAGGCGATAAAGGCGCGTTCCCTTCCAGCGTCAGGTAAACAAAAAAACGATCCCCAGAACGCCCGCGCGCCGCGCGCCGCGGCGCATCGGCAGCGTATACCCCCGGGAGTTTGGGGCGGTCTTTGCCAGCTTGCCGCCATAAAGGTAGTAAGAATAAATCAAGAGAAGAAGTCATAATAAGGGTAATTTTCCCAGAAAAGCCGTGACTACCATTATACTGGTAAAATGATGTCTCTTGCCAGTTTTTAGATAATCCAGCACAATACCCTAAAGAGCACAGACAGCTCACAGACCACAAAGAAATTCATCGCTCCCATCGTCTTAATTAACGAAACTATGCAACTACAAATTATCCACACCCCCACAGAATTTAATGCCCTTGCATCCGAGTGGAATACGCTGCTCGCGCAGAGCGCCAACAACATCCCCTTTTTACGCCACGAATACCTCACGACATGGTGGAACACCTTGGGCGGCGGCGAATGGGCACAAGGCGAACTCTATATCATCATCGGGCGCGACGAAGCCGGAAGCCTGCAAGGTATTGCCCCGCTCTTCTTACACGAAAAAACGGTCATGTTCATCGGCAGCCATGAAATTTCCGACTACCTCGATTTCATCGCTCCCGCAGATCAGCTAGAACCCTTCATCGCAGCCGTACTGGATCATTTTATGAGCGACACGGCCCCGATCTGGGATGTGTTCGATTTGTATAACCTGGTCGAAGGCACAGATATTCTGACCTTGCTCGAAGCTGGCGCGCGCCAACGGGGGTTGCACTACACCCAAGAGCAAATTCAACCCGCACCGCGCATCCCCCTGGCCGAAAGTTGGGAGGCCTACCTAGAGAGCATCCAGGGCAAACAACGCCGCGAGATCCGCCGCAAACTACGCCGCGCCGAGGGCTTTTACGCCCCCGTTGAGTGGTATATCGTCGAAGATGAAGCCCAACTCGACGATGAAATTGACGCCTTCATGACGCTTATGGCTTACGACCCCGAAAAAGAAAAATTTCTCACCGATGTGATGAGCGGGCAAATGCGCGCCGCCGTGCATACCGCCTTCCGCGCCGGATGGCTGCAACTGGCTTTTCTCATCGTAGGGGGCGAGAAGGCCGCCGCTTATCTCAATTTCGACTACGATAATCAGATTTGGGTCTACAATTCTGGGATCAATTTCAAATTTCAGGAACTCTCCCCCGGCTGGGTGCTGCTGGCCTATCTCATCCAATGGGCCATCGAGCGCGGCCGCACCACCTTCGATATGATGCGCGGCGACGAAATCTACAAATACCGCTTCGGCGGCGTGGATCAGTTTGTGATACGGGCGCAGATACGAAAATAGTCCCTCTCCAATTGGGAAAGGGAATTCAAGTCTGGCCCCCTCTCCCCACGGGAGAGGGCGGGGGTGAGGGCAAAGCCTACAACACTTCCGTCAAATCTAAACCGCGCGCTACAGCGCGTTCACTCATCCAGTCGGATTCGCGCGGCGGCACCGGGCGTAGTTCATCTTCGGGTCGGCGCACCAACACCAGGGCCTCGTCTGGGCAGGCCGGCACACACACACCACAGCCCACACAACGCAATCCGCTAACTTCCATCACAAATTCTTCCCCCATTGCTAAAGCATCAAATTGACAATAATCCACACAAGTTTCGCAGCCCTGACAAAGATCAGGGTCAACCTGGTTAAGGAATGCCGAACGCGCCACAACGTTAGCCATCCCCATCTCGGCCATGCCGCGCAGCACGCCGCACGAACAGGTGCAGCAATTGCAAACGTAGTGCAGGCCCTCTTGCGTATTGCTGACCGAGTGCACCAGCCCGGCATCGGCGGCGCGTTTGAGCGTGGTGTGGGCTTCTTCTTGCGTAAGGGCGCGGACAACTTCGTTGCCATCAAACGCGCCGGGGCGTTTGCTGAAGATCATGCATGTATCTTCGATGGGGTGTGAACAGGGGTCGCCGATCAGGTCTTTTTGCTTGCGGCAAATGCAATCCATCACACCCCAGGCGTTGGCCGAATCGACAATGCCAGTGGCACTCTCGAAGGGATGCACTTCCATATCCACCTTGACGGTTTGATTGACGGGAATGACACGATGCACGGCAGGCTCGACCGCCAGCACGCGGCTATACGCACGTTGGTAATAGTCTTCGAAAAGCTGCGCCAATTGCGCATCAATTCGGCCAATTTGCATCTCGTAAATACCCACCACGAAGGGCAGCAGGCCATAGCCAAAACCGCCTTCTGCTCGACCCGCGTTAATAAGCCCTTTACGCAACATCGTTTTGAGCATATTCTTGGTCGTTTTAACATCGCCACCTAAACGCGCGGCGATCTGCTGCGGCGTTTCCAGCGTCAGACGCAATTCGGCGCCGTCTTCGGTGGGGGGGTAGCCGTTGGGCAGCGCATCGAGACGCTCGGCCCATTTTTTGTAACTTTCGTGGGGCATGGGGTACTCCTCAATTGAAATTATCACATGTCTACAAGAAAATTTACCACAAAGGCACGAAGACTCAAAGAATAACTTCTGTTTTACTTCGTGTCTTCGTGGTGAAAAATCGCTACAATCTGCGCGGAAAGCCCGGCCCGCCCAGGCGCACTCGCTCCGGATGCTGAGTCCATACACCAGGGATTTTTGTGCCGCAGTCCGGGCATGTACCTTCTGCGGATATGCGATAACCGCGAATGACATAGCCGTAACGCTCAATCAGCACCTTATTGCACGCGTGACAACGCGTATGCGCGTACGCATCCAACTGCCCGGCCACATTCCCGGCGTAAACATAACGCAGCCCGGCCTCCTGCCCAATTTCGCCCGCCCGATGCAGCGTTTCTACGGGCGTACGCCCCGGCTCGGTCATCTTGTAATCGGGGTGGAACGCCGAAACATGCCAGGGAATATCCGCCGACACCGAGCGCACAAAACGCGCCATGTCCATCAACTCATCGGTGCTGTCGTTGAAGCCGGGCACCACCAGCGTAACCACCTCTACCCACAGGCCCAGATCATGCGCCCGCCGGATGCTGTCCAGCACGTGCTGCAACACCCCACCCAGCCGCCGATACTGTTGGTCCTGCATGGTCTTCAAATCAATCTTGTAGCCGGTCAGATACGGGCGCAGGTAATCCAATACTTCAGGCGTGGCATTACCATTTGAGACGTAGATACACTTCATCCCCGCGACTTGCGCCAGCTTGAAAATTGCCACGGCCCACTCCGAGGTAATCAACGGCTCATTATATGTCGAAGCGACAATCGCCGCACCGCCGCGCAGGCCATAATCGACCAACTGTTGCGGCGTAATCTGGCGGATATAGCGCTCCGAAACGTCCGATGTCGGATCGCGCAATGTCTGCGAACTAAGCCAATTCTGGCAATAACCACAATGGAAATCACAGCCCAGCATCCCAAAACTGAGCGCATCTTCCCCCGCTAGTAAATGATAAAAAGGTTTCTTCTCCACTGGGTCTACTTGCAGCCCGGCCACATACCCCCAGGGTACACACAACTCGCCGCCCTGATTGAAACGCACCTGGCACACCCCGCGCCGCCCCTCACGGATCAGGCAGCGATGCCCGCAGGCGTAGCAGCGCACGGCACGATCTTCAAGCTGCTCATATAATTTGCCGGGGCGCGTCAGAGCATCCAGTTTTTCAGCGACGGTGTTCATACAGGTATTATACATAATTCCTTCACTACAAAGGCACACCGTTTGTGCTGCGAGCACGTCGGTGCGAGACGGGAAAGGACACGAAGTTTTTATTGCCTTGTTGCCCTTGCCGCCTATGCTCACTGGGTATCGTGGTGAAATAAAGATATAATCACCCCATGTTATCTCTCGTCATTCAAGCAGGCGGCCAATCCAGCCGCATGGGGCAAGAGAAAGCCCTGCTATCTTTTTCGGGCAGGCCGCTGATTGAGCGCGTCCTGGAGAGAGTGAAATATCTGGCCGATGAGACGCTGATCACCACCAACACTCCGGCTGGGTTCCGTTACCTGGAGATTCCCCTCATCCCAGACATCATCCCCGAAAGGGGCGCGCTCGGTGGGCTGTACACCGCCCTGTGCGCGGCGCGCGGCGATCTCGTAGCGATTGTGGCCTGCGATCTGCCCTTCGCCAACGCAGCTATTTTAGCCGCCTGCCGCGACTTGCTGCTCATCACCCCTGCCGACGCCGCCATTCCGCGCACTGAGTACGGCCTGGAGCCGCTGCACGCTGTCTACCGCCGCGCAACCTGTTTACCCGCTGTCAAAGCCGCGATTGACACTAATCAATGGCGTATGATCGCCTGGCACAAAAACGCCCAGATTCACGAAGTGCCCGAAGATATTCTGCACCCACTTGACCCGCGCGGGCTGGCCTTCATGAATGTCAATACGCCCGAAGAATTTCAGCGCGCGGAGAGTTTAGCCTAATCAATCCATTAGTCTTATCGTCAAGTCGCCAGTCGGTCGCGAGGCTAATCAAGCCGAAGACCCGACAAACTGACCACCAGACTATTTGACGAGAAGTACCGGACACGGCGCGTGAGCAACAACCTTCTGGCTAACACTGCCCAAAAAGAATCCGGTCAGGCGTCCCAGGCCACGCGACCCCATCACAATCAGATCAACCTTGCGCGCATTGGCAACATTTAAAATTGCCTCAGCTTCGGGGCCTTCCAAAAGCTCGGTATCCACGCCGCCCGCAATTTCGCCCGCCGCGGCAACAGCTGCATCCAGAATGCCTGTTGCGTACTCTAAACGAGCCGATACCACCCGCTGGAAATCAGGTTCTCCCAGATACGATGGTACCGGCTCGTAAGCGACTACAATCCATAACGCAGCCTGATGATACCGCGCCGTTTCACCAGCCAGGTGCGCAGCACTCAGTGCGTGTTCCGATCCATCCACTGCCAGCAGAATATTCTGATACATCCCATACCTCCTTTTTTCTAATTTGAATCCCAAAACTACACGCATTCTCCAACCAGAACACCAAACATCAACCCATTCGCACAACACCGCTTCATTCTGCTTCCAGTATACAAAAAGAGAGATAAGATTGCAATTCCCACCAAAGAACAAAAAGCCCCGGCGAATTCGCCAGGGCAATTATATTGTTTAAGCGACAAATGCCGAAGTGAGGGGGGCACCCCGGCATTTGTCGCCAATATAATACCGCATTAACATTGCGAAATCAAGCTAGTATTATTTCAATTTTATTGCAATTTCGCAATAAAATTCAAGGCATTCGTATTACACCGTCATTGCAAGGTGATATACAATCTCCCCATTAAGCAGGCCAAAGGTATCATTGCCTTCTTCGGATGGCGCTACGGTATCTGAAATCAGTTTTTTCGCCCGCACGCCCAAGTGATTCGACACAGTTCGCTCGGGGCCATCGCTGGGCAAGTTGAACACACTTGCTACCCCAGATTGTTCCACCGCCAGCGTGCTGGACCCGCCACCATCAAAACAGATCGCATCGCGCGCGCCCAAACTGACGAGCAACCCGGCCAGCTCTTTCAACGTCAGCGCGTTGCGCAAATCCAACGGGGGGCCTTGTACAACCACCAACACGAGCTGATTGTCGGCAGTTTTGCCAATCGCAGTTCGCGGGGCTTTGATTTCACAATATTCTGGTTTGGCGCAGGATAGTATTTTCGCGCTAATCAGGCCATTTTGTACCAGCGTGTGCGAGCCTGAAATAGCATCCCACAGGCTGGGGGGCAGCGAGCCGCCAATTTGTATTTGATTGTTGTGAGAAATATACACCGTTGGCTCTGGCGATGCAGGTGAGTATTGATCGCCCTCCGCAACCGCCAGACCTTTCGGGTCGGTCAAACTGAGCCATTCATCGCCATTTACGGCCAACTGCAAGTTATAGCGTCCCAAAAAATCCGACGTGGTGCTGCCCAGCCCCGTGCGCGGGGTTACGATCAGGTCAATATCGGGGTTATCGAGGTCAATCAGGGTGATGTGAGTGGTGTGTTCGCGCGGGGTCAGGTTGTGCTGTTTTCGGTAGAACACACCCTGAAAGAGTTGCAAATACCCTTCGTGCGGTTGTGAGGATCCCCCCCCGGAGGCAGCCAATTCATCGGGCGCAGGAGCAGCCCGCCACTTGAAATGACGCACGTTCCCCGCGCTCTGGTAATTAATCAAGTCAAAGATAAGCGCCGAGCGGCCATCCGCAAACCAACCTGCATACCAATTCTTAATTGCGGTTCTGCCCGCCAGCGTGCGCGCCGCGTTGACATGCACACAACGCGCAGCGTATAGCGCGCTGACAGCCTGGGCATCATGCGTGTTGAGGGCGGTAATATACTCGCCAACCACATCCGCTGGGAGCTCCGAAAGTATCCAGGGTGTATTTTGGATGGGTTGCCATAAGCTGGATAACTCGCCGGAGGCTGAATCCCAATCCCAAAAGCTGATGGCGTTGAGGTTGAGTGATTGAGCCGTATTCAGGAATTCCTGGACGTCGCTCGGGGTGGGCTGCCAAATATCGGTGCTGAAAGCTGCCCCGACGGGAATGACCGGTCGAAACGGGCGCAGGGAATCAAATTCCTGAAAGCTGCGCATCAATTGGGTGTGAGGGTTATGCGCCTGCACCCAAAAAACCAGGGGCATATTATAGGTGCAAAAGGTCAGGAAGGCTTCCCAGGGAAAGTCTTTGTGATACGAAGGGTAGCGGTAAGAGCTTAGTGCAATGGGCAATTGTGGATGTGCGCCGCGCAGTTCGTGCATATACAGGCGCGCATTCGCATCCCCGCCGGGCTGTTTGTATTCGGCCGCCGCAACAACCGCGAAACCATCCAATTTTTGGTCACTGATGATTTGTTGCGCCAAGCGGCCTTCGGCCACGGGATCAGCACCAAAGACGCGTTGCCAACCCCAAAGCTGAATGGCGTGTTGTGTCAAACGCTTGCGCAAAGCCTGGATGGGATTATTCTCAGAAGCGGTCGCAAAATTGGCCGGGATGATCCCTTCGGCAATTTTGATCACAACGTAACTCAAACCAGCCTGATGTGCCCGCTCGGCAATCGCCTGCGGGTTGCCTCCCTCACATTGGGCAATATCCGAGATGAAGAAGCCTTTACCGGTAAGCATGGTTCCTCCTTTTTGCTCTCGAAACACGGGAATGCCCTGGGCGGGAGTCGAACCCACAACCTAGGCTTTAGGAGAGCCTTGCTCTATCCTATTGAGCTACCAGGGCTAGTAGAAAAATTATAGCATTGGGGTTATCAGGCAGCAAGCCGCGCTTTCGTCTTATAAGGCTTGCAACGCGAACACTTCTACCGGGGCATCACGACCATGAAGCAGCTTTTCACCCAAATACTCAACTTGAGCATTGTCTACCTGACGTTTGGTTTCACCGCTAATCAGAACTTGCCCACCTTCAGCGGTTTCTTGCAAGCGCCGCGCCACATTGACAGGGTCACCAATGACAGTATAGTCCATCACCCGTTCAGAGCCGATATTGCCAACAATCACTTCGCCGGAATGGATACCCACCCCCAGGTCCAGAGACATAAGCAACTGATCGGGCGTTTCGGCTTGCAATTGCTTGAAGCGCTGCTGCATTTCCAGGGCCGAGCGCAAGGCGCGTTCCGCGTCATCATCGCCGCTGAGGGGTGCGCCATAGAAGGCCATAATCGCGTCCCCCAGGAACTTGTCAAATGTGCCGTGATTACCCATCACGATTTCTACCAATTCAGTGAAAACCAGATTTAGAATATCAACAACCTGAGGCGCAGAGTGCGAGGCGCTAAATTGTGTAAAGTGGCGCAAATCGGCAAATAGCACCGTCACTGGCCTGGTTTCACCCCCGAGTTTCAGATGCCGCTCCGGGTCGGTCAGAATGACATCAGTGATTTCCTGATCAACATAGCGATTGAGTACCTGGCTCAGTAATACGTTGCGACTTTCCAAATCATCGTGCAGACGCTTGAGGCGCAATAACGAACGTACGCGCGTGAGCAAAATAATCGAACTAAATGGCTTGGTGATGAAATCGTCGGCACCCGCTTCAATCGCTTTCAGTTCTTCATCTTGCGAATCCAGTGCGGTAACGATCACCACCGGGATAAATTGGGTTGGGGTTTCGCTCTTGATACGCCGACAGACGGTCAGGCCATCCATAAGCGGCATACGGATATCCAGCAAGACCAAATCGGGCGGCGACTCTTGGGCGGCTTCCCAGGCCTCAACCCCATCGGCACAGGTTTGCACCCGACACCCCGCGCTAGTAAGGTAGTTCGTAAGTACATCGCGGATAAACCAATCATCATCCGCAATCAGGATATTCGGGGGGCGGGTAAATTCGGCTCTTAGATCCATAGCTAACCTGTTGGGGGCCAAAGCACTATCAAGGAACCAGATTATAACTGATTTTCTACTGGCTCTTTGGGAATCGCCGTGAAGATGTGGGGGCGGAGGCATTACCACGCCAACGCAATCGTCTAAAAAGCGTATGGGCGGCAGTGCCATCTCCATACGCTTTTTAGACGATTATTTAAAAAAGCTAAACTAATCCAGGCGGGCAGTGGCGATAGCTTTCTTGACTTCGCCAACCGCTTGTGTAACCTGAATTTCACGCGGGCAGGCATCGGTGCAATTGAAGATCGTATGGCAGCGATAAACACCAAATTGATCGTTTAGAATCTTAAGTCGTTCCACCGCAGCCTGATCACGGCTATCGAAAATGAAACGATGCGCGTTGACAATCGCCGCCGGGCCAACATAGCTGCCATTAGCCCAGAACGACGGACACGATGTAGTGCAGGCCCCGCATAAAATGCACTTGGTGGTGTCGTCAAAGCGTTCGCGATCTTCAGGGCTTTGGAGCTGTTCCTTTTGGGGCATTTCTTCAGACCCGACAAAATAGGGGATCACAGATTTATAATGATCGAAAAATGGCTCCATATCCACGATGAGATCACGCTGCACTGGTAAGCCCAAAATCGGTTCAACCTTGAGGGTTGTGCCTACATCCTGAACCAGCACCTTGCAGGCCAAACGATTGACACCATTAATCCGCATCGCATCGGAGCCACAAACCCCATGCGCACAGGAGCGACGATAGGCCAGGGTTCCATCTTGATAATCCTTGATGTACTCCAGCAAATCGAGTACACGGTCCGTCGGTTCCGCTTCTACGGTAAATTTATCGAAGTGCGGTTTCTTATCGTTTTCAGGATCGTAACGGAAGATTTTTAGTTTTACTTGCATGGTCATCGCTCCTAATACACGCGCTTCTTCGGTTCGTATTTTGTCTTTACAACCGGCTTGTAACCCAGCTTGACTTTACCATCTTCCAGCCAGGCCAGCGTGTGCTTCAACCATTTTCTATCGTCGCGGTCGGGGTAATCATCACGGGCGTGCGCGCCACGGCTCTCCTTGCGGGCCAGGGCCGAAACTGCGGTCACTTCGGCCAGATCGAGCAGGTTACTCAACTCCCACGTGTTCAACAATTCAGTGTTATAAAGTTTGCCAGTATCATTGATGCTCACATTTTTGAAACGCTCTTGGAGTTCGCGAATCTTCTCAACCGCCTGCTGCATGCCTTCTTCCACGCGGAATACACCCACATGGTCGAACATAACTTCTTTCATCTCTTTGGCAATATCGGCGGCTTTTTCGGATCCGCTGCCGTTGCGCAGAGCGTCAAATTGAGCGCGGATAAAATCGACAGGATTCTCAGGAAGGGGCTGGAAATCTGCACCCTGAGCGAATTCTGCGGCCCGAACACCGGCCTCACGCCCAAAGACGATCAAATCTAGCAGAGAGTTGGTGCCCAGACGATTGGCGCCATGCACCGAAACGCAGGCTACTTCGCCAGCCGCATAAACGCCGGGCAACACCTCATTTTTGGCGTCAATCACCACTTCGGTGCGCATATTGGTGGGGATGCCGCCCATGGCATAGTGCGCCGTGGGCTGCACTGGCATGGGCTGGGTGACAGGATCAACTCCGAGGTAGGTGTGGCAAAAATCGATGATGTCGGGCAATTTGCCGAGAATTTCCTCCGCCGAAGTCACATAAGGCCGTCCGTCGGGGCGTGTGCGCCCATCGAGCGAGGCATAGTGATTGACCAGATCGGGGGTGACATCCAGGTATAAATAGCGTTTGCCGTTGATGCCGCGGCCGGCCTTCATTTCCAGATACATGGCCCGGCTGACGACATCCCGCGAGGCCAGGTCTTTGACGGTGGGCGCGTAGCGTTCCATGAAACGCTCGCCATCACCATTAAGCAGAACGCCGCCTTCGCCGCGCACGCCCTCGGTGATGAGGATGCCCATGCGATAGATGCCTGTGGGGTGGAACTGGAAGAATTCCATATCTTCGGCGGGAATGCCGCGCCGCAGAGTGATTGCAACGCCATCGCCGGTGTAGGCATACGCATTGGAGGTGATCTCCCACACGCGGCCATGCCCGCCGGTGGCGAAAATCACCGCTTTGGCATGGAATACATGCAGCTCGCCGGTTGCCAATTCAAGAGCTACCACGCCAGCGGCGACCCCATTCGACATTAGTAAATCGACAACATGGTATTCATCGTAGAAATTAACTTTGTTCTTGATACACTGTTGGTACAGCGTCTGCAAAATCATGTGACCCGTGCGGTCGGCGGCATAGCAGGCGCGTGTGACCGGTTTACCGGTATTGTTGTTGGTGTGTCCGCCAAAGGGGCGTTGTGCGATGGTGCCGTCTTCGTTGCGTGAAAAGGGCAGCCCCATGTGTTCGAGTTCGTAGACCACTTCGGGAGCCGCTTTGCACATAAATTCGATGGAATCCTGATCGCCCAGGTAATCGCTGCCTTTGACGGTATCGTAGGTATGCCACTCGGCGTTATCTTCTTCGGCGTTGCCTAAAGCCGCACCGACGCCACCCTGCGCAGCCCCGGTATGGGAACGCGTGGGATACAGTTTACTGATGACCGCAGTGCTAGCTCCTTTGGAAGCATATAGGGCTGCCATTAGCCCTGCCCCACCACCGCCAACGATGACGACTTCGTATTGATGATGTTTCATAAGTTCAATTCTCCACTAGAAACCCGGCCGTTTTTATCGCGAATATCGCCGAATAGCACAAATGACACGAACATTCTTAATAAGGTAGACAAAGCATAATTTTTATTCGTGAAATTCGGTAAATTCGTACCCATTCGTGATTAGACTCGAGCATCTTTATAAACTGTCAGTTCAATCATTCTCAACTGAGGCTAGGAAGCCAGGATAACGTAAACGGCTGCCAGGATCATGAAAACCCACAGCACGAAGAAAACCAGACGGGTAATGATCTGCCAGGCCGGACGCGATGTGTAGTCTTCGATGACCACGCGCAAGCCGTTGAGACCGTGCGTACCACCGAAGAAGATCACCAGCATTTGCATAATCTGCCAGAAACCATTGGCCCAAATATCCACATTGGGGATATTGCTATCCAGCACATGGTTTGGGTTAGGGAAAAACGTCCAACGCATGAGGGTGCCCAAATCCATCTGGTTGCGCGCGCCCATTACCAGGGCCGCCGCCATACCAGTAATCGCCAGGAAAAAGAAGGCCAACCCCGAGAGGCGCGTGAACATCCACATCATATATTCCAGATTCCATCCGGGATGAGGAATTTTCTTAGTTTGCATAGTCAACTCCATAAAATCAAAAATTCACCACGGTGACACAAAATAAATAGAGAAATTCTCTGTGATCTCCGTGTCTCTGTGGTAAGAAATTACCCGCCAGCCAAAACGCGCTGCAGCATGATAAAAATGGTCAGGCTGTAGATGGGGATAAAGATCAACCATTGCAGCCAGGTCATTTCACGCTGATAACGCAGCATTTTAGGCCACAGATCAAGGATGATGATGCGCATCCCGTTCAAGCCGTGGAATAACACCGTGAAAACGATCAATAATTGAAAATACGGCGATTCGTAGATAATATTAATATTTATTGCCCAATCGCTGCCCATTTGCTGCGTGAAAAAAGAAGCCACGACATGCAGGCTGATAAAAATTATCATACCCAGCCCGGATATACGGTGCAGCGCCCAGGCCAGCATCGGGCCGCCCCCTTTGTACCGCACTCCGTCCAGAAAACCTACTTTCCGATCAAGCGCCATAAGAGCCTCCTCTTGAGCGTTAAAAATAATCTATAACAATACCCTGAAGGGTACAAGCGACAAAAAGACACAAAGGATTTATAGATCTTCGAGCCTTTGTATCTTAGTAAGCATAACCCAGAAATAGCTTCTCGCTTTTGAATTGGAGAACTTACCTCTATTATTCCGCATTTTCATACATTCGTAAAAGTGACAGACTTCATGGTTTGTTAGTCCCATGTATCCTCAACATTTCCAATTCTTCTGTTTTATAATACTAATCTGAGGAATGAGAAGCCTAGCGAATGATGAATGACGAGCGCCGTCATGCATTATTCGCTGTTTATCATTCGCTATTCATTATTTTTTACAGAGGAGGTACGCATGGCAAAAAAGAGTTCATCTCCTAATCTCAGCCGTCGTGATTTCACCAAAATCGTCATGTCTTTCCTGGGGTCTATTATGGGCGCGATGGTCGGCATTCCCATTATCGGGTATGTGATCTCACCAGCGCTAAAAGCCACAGAAATTGACGATTGGGTATCTCTCGGTGCGCTCGATTCGTATCCCATTGGCAGTCCGAAATTATTCAGCTTTACTCGCACCAAAGTCAACGGGTGGGAGCAAACCACCAATAGCTACGGCGTTTTTGTGGTACGCAAATCGGAAAGCGCGTTGAACGTCTATTCCAATGTCTGCACGCATCTGAGTTGCCGCGTCAACTGGAATGAAGAAGTGGCAGCCTACACCTGCCCCTGCCATGATGCACAATTCGGCTTGAACGGTGAGGTCCTCTACGGGCCGCCGCCCCGCCCGATGGATGAATATGAATACACAATCGAAGATGGGAATATTCTCATCCACCTGACGGAGGCCTAAGTATGTTTGAAAAAATTTTCCAATGGCTCGATGAACGTCTTGGCCTGGAGGCCATTTACGGCGCCGTACTCGACCGAAAAGTACCCAAAGTGAACTGGTGGTTCACCCTGGGCAGCGCCAGTTTATTCCTGTTCGTCATGCAGGGCATCACTGGCATATTCCTAACCATGTACTACGTTCCCTCCCCCGATAAAGCCTACGACAGCATTCAATATATCATGGATGGCGTGGCTTTCGGCTGGCTGATCCGCGGCATCCATCACTGGGGAGCCAGCCTGATGGTGTTAATCGTCTTCATACACATGCTGCGCACCTTCTTCTACGGCGCCTACAAATACCCCCGCGAAATCACCTGGCTGACAGGATCCCTCTTGCTGCTGCTCACCTTGGGCATGGGCTTCACTGGCTATTTGTTGCCCTGGAATCAGCGAGCGTACTGGGCGACTACCGTGGGCACCGAAATCGCTGGAACTGTACCCGGAATTGGCGATTTCATCCTTAGAGCCTTACGCGGCGGCAGCGGCCTGAGCGCAGTCACACTGGCGCGCTTCTTCTCGGCACATATCTGGCTTTTGCCGTTGGGCATTGTGCTGCTCATCAGCGTCCATATGTATCTCATCATCCGCCTGGGAATTTCCAATGTCCCCGGCGAGGACGAGTAAGGCAGGAGGCATACCGTGAACGAAGAACATAAGAAGAAATATCACGCAAAATATACTGCTGCCAAACAAAAAGGTGTCAAGTTCTGGCCGGATATTATCTACAAGGATTTACTGGTCTCATTTGCGCTGTTCATCCTGCTCATCGGGTTGGCAGCCTTTGTGGGGGTGGCAGCCGAACCCAAAGCGGATCCTAACGATACAGCTTACATCCCCCGCCCGGAATGGTACTTCCTGTTTTTATTTGAGGCGCTCAAATTCGTCCCTGGAGCCATCGAATGGGTCGGTACAGCGCTAATCCCTGGTATCGCCGTGCTGGCGCTGATTGCGCTGCCCTTTTTGGACAAAAACCCCTCGCGCTACTGGAAAAACCGCAAAGTCGCCATCAGCGTGATGAGTGTGATCGTGCTGGGCATCGTTGGTCTGACAGTCCGAGCCGTTATTACCACCCCTGAGCAAGAAGAAACCGCATTGGCAGGCTCGATCGCCGAGCAAGTCATCCAGGGGCAAGACCTGTACTCAATCTACTGCGCTGAGTGCCATCAACCCGAGGGCGAGGGCGGCGAAGTTGTCGGCGTGGAAGGGCTGGAAGGCACCTTCATCAAACCGATCAGCAGCCAGGACGAAATGTGGACGCGCACCGACCAGACGCTTTTCAATATCGTCGATATGGGCCAGCAAGATTTAGGTATGCCCCCCTATGGTCTGGGCTACGGCGGCGAGTTGCAGCGCAGCGAGATCGAAAATATCGTCGCCTTCATGCGCTACACCTGGGATGAGCGCGCCGAAATCCCTGAAGATGCGATTGTCGGCATCCCTGCGCTGGCGGAGGGCGAAGTGCCCTCATACGAGGTGCATATCTCGGCTGTAGCCAAACGCTATTGTGTCTCTTGCCACCGTGAAGGCAAAGAGAATAACGAATATCTGATGGGCAGCTACACCGAGATACTGACCACGGGCATCAACGCCGCCAACAATATCATTCCCAATGACCCCGATGCCAGCTACCTGATGCAAACCCTGCACCGTCAAACCGTGATTGGCAGCGACGGCAACGAAATTGGCGCCATGCCGCCCAGCAAAGACCTGAAGGTCGAATATGTAGAAATGTTCCGCCGCTGGATCGAGGCTGGCATGCCCGAAATGGCCGATGAAGTCGCCGTCGAGGCAACACCGACCCCCTAATCAGAGAACCAACCCAGAGCAAGTTTTGCCGCAAACCCCAGGGAATTTTGAATTCCCTGGGGTTTTTGATTCTTAATCCACAAATACTAAAATATATATGTGCAAATACTTGACAAAATCAGGATATTCAGATATATTTATCCTCGTTGCAAACAAAAATCATCATCGTGAGGAATATATGGCTGCTTATTTAAGTTTCAAAGAAATCTGGCGCAACAAGGGTCGTTACCTGCTTTTTAGCCTGGTGATTGCGCTGATTACTGTGTTAGTGCTGTTCACTGCCGGGCTGGGCGAGGGCCTGGCCTCTGCCAACAAAGAGTATCTCGAAAAAATCAACGCTGATCTGCTCGTTTTTCAGGAAGATACCGGCTTCTCCACCCTGGAAAGTCGCCTGGAATATAACACGCTCAAACAGGTGCGCCGCTGGGAAGGTGTGGCCGATGTGGGCGCAATTGGTTTCAGCAACGTGACGATCCTGTTCAAGAATGGCGCTGAGCCGGTTGAGGTTTCTTTAATCGGTGTGGAACCTGGTAAACCCGGCGCGCCGCCCGCCTTCGAAGGCGAAGCCCTGCGCTCCAAGCAATCGAAAACAACTGTCATTGACGGGCGCATTGCCGAACAAGCCAACGTACAGGTTGGCGATACGATAATTGTCAAAACCACCCAGGGCGCAGAAGACGAATTTTACGAGCTAAAAGTCAACGGTATCACCGACGGACGGCAATATTTCTTCCAACCTTCGGTATTTGTGCCGCTCGAAATCTGGGACGAGATTCGCCCCAAAGCGGATACCAATACCAATGCCGCTCCGCTGCTGCCGAATATACTGGCAATCCAATTGCAAAATCCGGATGCCAAAGTTGAAATGGGTCACTATCTGGAGAGCCGTGTGGACGGCATCGAAACTGCCGACATCAAAACCACCTACGAGGCCGCACCGGGCTACGCCGAACAACAAAGCACGCTCAACACGATGAAGGGCTTCACATTCCTGATCGGCGTGCTGGTCATCGGCGGCTTCTTCCAGATTCAAACCCTGCAAAAAGTCGCCCAAATCGGAATGCTGAAGGCCATCGGTACATCAAATCATTCGGTTGCCAATGCGGCGATCTTTCAAATTATCTTTGTGACAATTTTCGGTGTGGCGATCGGCGGGGCGGCCACCCTGGGTATGGCCTTTGGGCTGCCCAGCGGCGTGCCGATTGTGTTTACAGGCACAGCAGTACTGATAGCCGTGATTGCGCTCCTTTTGATTGGGCCAATCGGCGGGCTGGTTTCGATCCGCATGGCACTGAAGGTTGAACCCCTACGGGCGCTGGGAATGTAGGTGTCGGTTGAAGGTTAGAGGTTGAAGGTTAAAAGTTGAAAATATCATGAATACAATTTTAGAGACAACAAACGTTACAAAAATTTACGAGAGCGGCAATTTAGTCGTCAAGGCTGTGGATGAAGTTTCGATCAGCGTCAAAGCGGGTGAGTTTGTCGGGCTAGTTGGCCCCAGCGGATCGGGGAAAACCACCATGCTGGCAATGCTGGCCGCACTCTTGCAGGCCAGTGATGGCTCGTTGATGATTGATGGCTATAATTTGAGCGAAATGAACGATATTCAACGCACAAGTTTTCGGCGGGAGAAAATCGGATTTACATTTCAATCGAATAATCTGGTGCCGTATCTGACCGCCCTCGAAAATGTGGAATTGATGCTGCGCCTGAATAAGAAGTTCAACCGCAAAAGCCGCCAGCACGCCAAAGACCTGCTCTTGCGCCTGGGGCTGGAAGGCCGCCTGGACAGCCTGCCATCACAGCTTTCCGGCGGACAGCAACAGCGCGTGGCGATTGCCCGCTCGCTGATCCACGACCCCAGCGTGGTGCTGGCCGACGAGCCAACCGCCAGCCTGGACACCGAACGCGCCAATCAGGTGGTGGGCATCTTTGCCGATCTGATCCACGAACAACAGCGCGCCGGGATTATGGTGACGCACGATCTGCGCATGTGCAAGTATGTCGATAAAGTCATTCAAATGGTGGATGGCAAGGTCACGAATATCATCACCGAGCGGGCAACGATTGACCAACTGGCTGGCAGCAGCAAATTTGCAGAAGCGCCAACCCAAAAAGTTAAACCAGTGCAGCAACCCCAAAGATTATTGGCTCACGCAATGCCGAATCTGGTCGGCGCGGCGGTTGGAGATTGATGGGAACTTGCCCTCACCCTGGCCTTTGCCTTCTCTTCACTTTGTTCAGAGTTTTGGCTCAGGCATGTCCCTCTCCCAAAATTAGGAGAGGGACGGATTCGAGCGTAACGAGAATCAGGGTGAGGGCTACAACTTTTCAATCGCCACCCGCGCGGCCATCACCGCACGGGCGCGATGGCTGAGGGTATTCTTTTCCGCCATTGGGAGTTCGGCCATCGTCAGGCTGGTGTTTTCGACAAGAAAGATAGGATCGTAGCCAAAGCCATTGGTGCCACGTTCTTCGGGAATGATCTCTCCGGGGCAAATGCCCTCATAAAAAACAGGATCACCTCCGGAGTAGGTCAGTGCAACCACACAGATAAAACGCGCATCCCAGGGGCGCGAAAATCCCTTTAAATTCGCCAATAAATATGCTCTCCGATCCGCATCTGTAGCATTTTCCTGAGGAGCATAACGCGCCGAATAGAGTCCCGGCGCGCCGTCGAGGGCGGCTACTTCCAAACCCGAATCATCAGCCAGGGTGGGCAATCCAGACGCCTGGGCGTAGGCTTGCGCTTTTAGCGCCGCATTTTCGGCGTATGTGTCGCCGGTTTCTTCAACGTGCAATTTCAATCCCAGATCGGCGGGGGTGACGAGGATAACTGGCAAATCTGCCAATAGAGCCTGAATTTCTTCGAGCTTGCCGCGGTTGCTGGTAGCGATGAGTAGTTTGGGCATCGATGCACTCCTGATGGATTTGGGTTGGCCGTCACCCATTCTAACGCATTGACACCTGATTGCGGAAGTGCCCCGCGTTTTGCGATGCTTCCCATCCCGTTTGGCAGTATAATTGGGGCCAATGTTGATACAAGTTAAAAAATATTCCTCCGGTATTCTTATTGCGTTATTGATCTTGCTGGCAGGCTGCCAGACCGCGCAGGATGCGACACCATCTCCAGTGGAAGCTCCCGCTGACAGCGCACCAGCACCAACGACGCCGGTTGAGCCAACTGCCACTTTGGTTGCGCTGGCAGCCGATGTCAATGGCACGCCAATTCTGCTCGAAGAATATGAGGCTGAGTTGGCGCGTTACCAGGCTGCGCTTGGCACAGAACTGGCAACACCAGACCAACAAACGGTGCTCGATAGTCTGATTGACGAATTGCTGTTTACTCAAGCAGCGGAACGAGCCGGTTTTGTGCTGGATGAAGCCACCTTGCAGGCACACATAGATCAACTGGGACTGACCCCCGAAGAGCTTGCCCAATGGATACAGGCCAATGGCTATTCCGAAGAAAGTTTCCGCGCCGCGCTGACACGTTCGATTGCCGCGGCCTGGATGCGCGACCAGATTGCCGATGCCGTACCACAAACCGCCGAGCAGGTACACGCCCGCCAGATTTTGCTATATAATTCGGATGAAGCTGAGACAATTCTGGGGCAGCTAAACGGCGGGGGCGATTTTGCCACCCTGGCCGAGCAATACGATCCGGCAACCAAAGGCAATTTAGGTTGGTTTCCGCGGGGTTATCTCACTGTCCCCGAACTGGATGATTTTATTTTTGCGCTGGAACCCGGTGAACATAGCCCCGTCATCGAAACCGCACTCGGTTTTCATATTGTGCAGGCAATTGAATTCGATGCCGCCCGTCCGCTCACCATGCGCGCGTACCGGGCCGTTCAGCATCAGATGCTGGCGCAATGGCTGCTCGCACAACGAGAGCAAAGTGAAATCGTGCTATACTTGCCCTGACCCTTATATGGAAGTGTGACTATGGAAAAAGACATCTTCGATTTTATTGATGACGATGAAGACGAGGGGCCAGCTTTTAACCCCGATTTGGTGTGGAATATTCTCACAGTGGTTGTTTTATTGGTCGCGCTGTGCGTTGGAGTTCTCTTTCTGACGGTGTTCATCAACCCCAACGCCGGGATCAATCCCTTCCCGCCATCCACGCTTCCCGCCACAATTGCGCTCGACACGCTCACCCCCACCCCCAAGCAATTGCTGCCGCCAACGTGGACGTCAGTGCCTCCCCAGGCGACAGAAACGCTCTTACCAACAGAGACTATGGTTCCACCCACCGCAGAAGTCGCACCGACCGACGAACAGAGCGAACAAGCCTCCCCCACAACCCCGCCTGATAACGGTGACTCAGCCGGGATGCCGTATGTAATGTACGAGGGCAATCCTCAGTATATCCCCAATGTATATCATGCCGAATTAGGGTGCACCTGGATGGGAGTCGGTGGGCAGGTGCTCAGCCTCAATGGGGCGCCCGTCACGGGCATTGTTATGCGCCTGGGCGGTCAACTGGGCGATCAGCCCGTGGATTTGGTGACCGTTACAGGCATTGCAACCAACTATGGCCCAGCCGGGTACGAATTTGATCTCACCGAAATTGTGGCAGGCCCCACCGCTTCAACCGGTACGCTGTGGGTAGAATTGCTCGATCAGGCCGGGCAGTCGCTATCGACGCAAATCTATTTTGATACCTTTGAAGATTGCGACAAAAGCACGATCATCATCTACTTCAAACAAGTGCAATAACCCCCTAAACATAAAAAAACACCGGCTTTCACCGGTGTTTTTTTATGTTTAGGGGAACAAGAGCTTGTAATGCTCACCAATATGCGCAATGGCTTGCTGAATGAGCAGGCGGTTGCTCTCGATCTGATGCCAACGGCTGGCGCCTGATGAGTGAGGCAGCGGCACAACCCAGCGACCCTGCACCTGTTTTTGGGTGCCAATAATTTCGGTCAATTTTTTACTTTTGGGGAAGAAGAGATTTATCGCTAATCGCCCAATGGGGATCACCAGGGCAGGATTCACAAGTTCAATTTCTCGATCGAGATAAGGGCGGCAAAACTCTTGCTCAATATTTCCGGGCACGCGGTCGCCGCTGCCCCCTTTGGCGCGGCCCGGATAACATTTGGTGACGGAGGTCATATACTGTGTGGCGCGGAACCAATTTTCTTCGATTCCGGCATCCGCCAGCCACTTAAAGAGGCGCTGCCCGCTGCCCGCGTTGAAAGGCCGCCCCACTTCGACTTCAGTAATGCCGGGAGCTTGCCCAATCGTCATGATACGCGCACCCATCACGCCAGAGAAAACCGCCGGGGGAATGATTTCATGCCCATCATCCAGGCAAAGGCGGCAGGCGCGCATTTGTGTGTGTAGTTCAGAGAGTATTTGTATTGTCATAATTCGGTAGTCATTCACAAAGTAAAGATTCGCCGCCCCACAGCAAGTTAGCGAATTAACAAATCGACAAGCGGCGGGCCAAGGATCAGCAGGCCGACCAGAATAGCAGCGGTGGCTGTTATCAGCACACCTGCCGCACTGACATCTTTGATGATTTTGATTTGTGGATGCTCATCGGGGTGGACGAGATCGGCGAGGGCTTCCAGGGAAGTATTGAAGAATTCGGCGGCCCAAACCAGTGCGATAGTAATGAGCAGGATGGCCCAATCCTGGGGGGAGAGTTGGAGCCACACCCCGAGGATAATCACACCTGTGGTGATGAGCGCGTGAACCCAGGTGTTGCGTTGCGTGCGCAAGACGTACCACCAGCCCTCGAGGGCGAATCGGATTGACGTTAGGCGAGAGCGCAGGAAGGAGAGCATGGCAGATGATGAATCAGGCGGGCGGGGTGATTTCTACACCCAGGGTGGCGAGAATTTCAGCCTGGGCAGCCCACATGGTGTTTTTTTCGGCTTCGTCGGCGTGGTCGTGGCCGAGTAGATGCAAGATGCCGTGAACGATGAGTAACTGCAACTCTGCTTCGGGGGTATGCCCCCCGCTTTGGGTCTGTGCCACCACGCGCGGGTACGAGATCAGCACATCCCCCAAATAAGCCGCGCCGCTCTCCGGATCCGAAAATTCTGCGGGGAAAGAGAGTACGTCGGTGGGCGCGTCCACATCTCGAAACTGCTGATTGAGTTCGTGCAGCTGGGCATCATCGGTGACGATAATGCTTAATTCGCTTGTAGCAGAAATGCCCTGATGCGCCAGGGTTGCCTGGGCGGCAGCTTCTATTCGTTGACTTTCCCCAGGCAAGCAGGTATCTGCCCCAATTTCAATATAGATCGACATGGCTACTCCGCGGTTTTGATGGGCTGGGTGGGGATATTGAGCGTAGGATAGTCGACGCGGGGATGATAAATGCCGCGCAAATTAGTAAAGAAGGTTTCGGCAGTTGTATTGAGTTCTTGCAGGGTCAGGCGGGTATCTTGAAGTTGATCCTGGGCAAGGCGTTTATCAATGGTGTCTTTGATCATTTCGCGCAGGGCATCCTCGGTTTCGGGTTTCTGCGCACGCACGCGGGCCTCGCAACCATCGGCCAACATGACCAGCGCAGTTTCGCGCGATTGCGGGCGCGGTCCCGGATACATAAATAGATTTTCATCGAGTTGTGAAGTATCACCCTGAGCTGCATTAACGGCCTGTGCCCACTGATAGTAGGTTTTTAGCGTGCCGTGATGTTCGGCAATAAAATCTTTGATGCGATCGGGCAAACGATGTTTACGGGCCAGCGCTATTCCATCGGTCACGTGACGGATGATAAGCGCCGCGCTTTCTGCTGGATCAAGATGATCGTGGGTATCAATTTGCCCGACACGTTGATTTTCAATAAAAAAGAAGGGGTTAGCGGCCTTGCCAATATCATGATACAGCGCGCCCACGCGAGTCAGCAGGCTGTCGGCGTCAATGCGCTCGGCAGCCTGTTCGGCAAGATTAGCAACTTGCAAGCTGTGCTGGTATGTACCCGGCGCATTGCGCAACAAATATTCGAGCAATTCACTGTCGGGACGCGAGAGCTCAAGCAATTGCAACGGGGTAATTTGGCCGAGAATGGGGGCCAACAGATATTGCATCAACACAGTGATACCAGAGACCATCAGACCATTGAGCAAGGTCATAGCGGTTTGCGAAACCAGTGTATTTAAATTGGTTTCAAGCTGGAGAAGATGGAAAGCTGTGATCACGGCAGAACCTGATGCCGCAACGGTTATTCCAACCCACAAGTAGGCGCTGATACGCTGCTCGCGCTTGGGCATCAAAACACCAAACAGGCTGCCCGTGCCGAAGAATAATAACAGCACTGCACTATTACTTTGATCGAAAGCAATCAGTAAAATCAGTGGAATCGTGGAAACCAGGGCCAGTTCTTCGCCGAATAAACTGGCAATAATCAAGGGGTAAGCCGCCAACGGGAATAAATAGGGCGCCAACGGGTGCATGGGCAGCGCCAGGCGTCCCAATGACAGAAAAGCAAGAAACAGGCCAATAATAACGAAGAGTCCGCGCGTATATTTCAAACTATTAGCTTGACGACGGAACAAAATAACCGCCAGTCCCAGTGAGAGAAGTACCAGCAATCCGGCAGAGGTCAGTTCTTGCCAACGGTGTTCGGGCTGCGCTAATCCCAGGGAACGCAGCGCTTCAAGTGCAGCTTCAGAAATGACTTCGCCGCGCTGCACAACGATTTCGCCCGCGGCGAAAGAAACTTGAACCGGCTCTACGGCTTCGGCGGCTTGCTGACGGACGGTTTCAGTGAGCGTTTCACTATATATGCTGTTTGGGGCAATAAACGCGGCGGCCAACTCGGCAACGATCAGAGCCTGATCTTCTGGCAATGCCAGACTAACCAAATTAGGCACATTGCTGCGATAATCATCCTCACGACCTGCGCGGATTGTGTTGCGCATCACCTGTTCCAGGACAACAATAGCTTCTTGTTGAACGGCCTGCCAGCGCGTATCAATCAATGCCAGAATATTGACGGCTGTTTCTGCACGAATATGAATCTCTTGCAATGCAGCCAGATCGTTGAGTTGTTGCTCTTCGTTGGCGTAAATATCGCTGCGCACACTGGTGATATACGCCAGGGCAGCGCGCAAACGCTCAAGCTGTTGGCGGGCAATATTCGTGTCGGCCTGGGTATAGCGGGGAGCCACGCTGCTGAGAACGGTCTCTTGCAACTGCAATGTACGCACATCGCTGGTATAACTGATGGCTGATGGCGCAAGAATATCTTGCGCAGCTACATCACCCAACTGTAAATCTTGTGCCGCGATCAAAGTCGCTGGCGTGAAGATCACAATCGCCAGCGTTGCTGCGCCAGTACATAGCAGCAATATCAGCAGGAGTAGTATCTGCTTAAAGTTCGGCTTTGGAATATGTGCCGTCATGTCGCTCGGCTTACCACTGGGGATTATCCCCCCAGCAATGCGCGCACTATTTGATTGGCTTCTTTGCCATCGGCGCGCCCATGGATTTTTGGCATCAACATGCCCATTACTTTGCCCATTTCTTGGGGAGTTGATGCTCCGATTTCGGCGATGGTTTCCTGAACAAGGGCGGTTAACTCTTCACGGCTGAGGCCTTTGGGCAAGTATTCTTCTAAAATGGCAATTTCAGCTTCGGCTTCGGCAATCAGATCATCTCGTTTGGCTTGTCTGGCTCCTTCGATAGTTTCATGGCGAGCTTTGACTTCTTTTTGCACAATAGCCAGCACGTCCGGCTCGGTCAGTTCGCCCTTTTGAGCAACTTCAGCATTTTTTATCGCTGACATCGCCATGCGCACAACGCGTTTGCGCCGCTCGTCTTTAGCCTTCAAGGCTTCTTTCAGTGCCTGGGAAAGTTTCGTTTTTGTATCCATAATAAATTGATTATACCGCGACTTATTTTTCCAGCCCTCGGCTGGGCTGCTGCGCTGATTTATTCGAAAACGACTGAATAGTTTGTACAGCATCCGGGTTGACCAATGATGATGTATCGCCCAGTTCCAACCCTAAATAGGCCGAACGGATCATGCGCCGCATGACTTTAGCATTACGAGTTTTGGGCAAATCCCCAATGAAGAGAATTTCTTTGGGCGCTAAAGCTTTACCCATTGCTTTCACCAACATTCGCCGTAATTCGGCGCGCAATTCTTCAGATGCTTCTACCCCAGCGGCCAACACACAGAAAACCGCCACGGCGCTGCCTTTAATTTCGTCAGGGATACCGATCGCGGCAGCTTCAACCACCTGGGGATGTTCAACCAGCACGGATTCCACTTCTGCTGGGCCGAGGCGTTTTCCGGCTACTTTGATGGTATCGTCCGAGCGCCCTAAGATGTACCACAACCCATCGGAGTCTTTGGCGGCAAAATCACCGTGCACCCAAATATCCTTCCATTGCGACCAATAGGTTTCGAGATAGCGGTCGGAGTCTTTCCAGAAACCGCGCGTCATGCCAATCCATGGCGATTTAATCACCAACTCGCCCACCTGATTAATCACCGAATTGCCATTTTCGTCAAAAATGTCGGCGGCAATACCCGGGGTGGGGGCTGAAAAAGCGCAGGCTTTGAGCGGCAGGATGGGGTTGCCCATCACAATCCCGCCCGAAATTTCTGTGCCACCTGAATAATTGATAATTGGGCGTTTCCCTTGGCCGACTTTCTCGAAAAGCCACATCCACGGATCGGGGTTCCAGGGTTCGCCGGTGGATGCAAAGAAGCGCAAGCTGGAAAGATCATGCTGCCGGAAGTGTTCTTCGCCTCGGGGGATCAGTGCCCGCACCAGCGTTGGCGAGATGCCCAGCGTGGTGATTTTATGCCGCTCGACCAGTTCCCACAAGCGGTTGGAAGCCGGATAATCGGGCGCGCCATCGTAGATAAAGAAGGTGCTTCCCAAAATCAGCGCCCCGAAAACCAGCCACGGCCCCATCATCCAGCCCATATCCGTCATCCAGTAGATGATCTGATCGGGATGCACATCCGTGCCGAAGGCCATATCCTGCGCGGCCTTGATCGGGAATCCGCAATGGGTGTGCAGCGCGCCTTTGGGGCGGCCCGTTGTACCCGAAGTGTAGATCACCATCAGAGGGTCTTCAGCAGCGGTGATCTCGGTGAGGGCGGCAGAAGCCTGCCCAGGGATCAGGTCTTGCCACCAATGATCACGCCCCAACTTCATTTCCACGTCCAGCCCAGCCCGCTTGACCACGATGATATGCTCGAGGGTAGTCACCTGCCCGGCGGCTTCGTCGGCCACAGCCTTCATATCTACTGGCTTGCCGCGCCGGTTGATCCCATCGGCGGTGAAGAGGGCTTTGGCATCTGCATCCACCAGGCGCGTGACCACCGCACCAACGCCATAGCCCGAAAAGAGCGGCAGAATGATCCCGCCGATTTTGGCAATCGCCAGCAGAGCAACCACAATTTCGGGGATCATGGGCATAAAAATGCCAATGGCATCGCCTTTGCCCAGACCGAGGGAGCGCAGGGCATTCGCCGTCTGGTTAACCTGACGATAAAGTTCGCCATAGCTGAGGGTGAGCGTGCGGCCTTCCTCACCTTCCCAAATAAAGGCTGGCTGGCTCTCGGTGGGGGTGCCGATATATTTATCCAGGCAATTATGAACGATATTTAGCTTGCCGCCCACACACCAACGCGGCCATTGAATACCACCTGAGAGATCAACAACCTGCAAATACGGCTCGTAGAATTGAATATCTAAATATTGAAGTACTGCCTCGGTAAACCAGGCTATATCTGCGGTGGAACGCCGCATGAGTTCGTCAAAGTCACGAATATCGTGCTGGCGCATAAATTGAGTCAAATGGGCTTTTTCAAGATAGTCCAGTGAAGGTTGCCAAACAATTTTCCCCCCAAATTTAAAAGATTGACTCATCTTTCATACTCCTGCTGATTAGCATCTACGGAGTGGATAAAACAATATCGTCATCATCCCATCGGGTGGCGCATCTTCTGGCCGCCGATCAGGTGCAAATGCAGATGAAAGACAACCTGCCCGCCATCCGCGCCGGTGTTAATAATCAGGCGATAGCCGGATTCGGCGATTCCTTCCTGGGCGGCCAGCTCTTTGGCGGTGGTGAATAAATGCCCGATGAGTTGCTCATCACCGGAAGTTAGTTCGTTAATGGAAGGGATATGTTTTTTGGGGATAATCAAAACGTGAGTCGACGCGACCGGATTAATATCGCGAAACGCGGTGACCCGCTCATCTTCAAACATTTTTGTGCTGGGAATTTCACCGGCGATGATTTTACAGAAGATGCAATCGTTGCTCATGGATGTCTCCTTTTGGGGTAGTAGTCGATTAAGGGTCAGGCAATTTGGAAACAGGTTGCCTGATCCCTGACCTGGATGAGCCAGAACCAATAAGTTTATTTACCACAAAGGCACAAAGTCATGAAGAAAAACAAAAATCCGTTCTTTGAGTCTTTGTGACTGCGTGGTAAATTTCCTTGTTTTTTTGCCTGCACCGAGCCGCAGGCACGCGTGTACAAGAATTTCACTGATAAGGTACGGATTACCTGATAACCCCAACCAAGTCTTGTCCATTATTACCGACCAGTTCAACCGGCGTGATTACATTCCACAATTTGCGCGGCGCTTGAGCGGTGACGCGCAGATAATTATCGGTCAACCCGCTGATTGTCCAGCTATCCAGTCCCAGGGGTGATGCGCTTTCCCATAGGACGGGCAGTTCCTGACCGACAAATTGATTCTGGTAGGCGTGCGCCGATGCTTCGAAAACTGCGCGCATCTCGGCGTTGCGGGACTTACGAAGGGCGTGATCCACATGTCCGGACATACGCGCAGCTCCTGTGCCGGGGCGCGCCGAGTAGGTGAAAACATGCCCGCCAGCAAAGTTCATTTGGCGCACAAACTCCAGGCTTTGCTGAAATTCATCCTCGCTCTCGCCAGGGAAGCCGACGATCACATCGGTGGTGATGGCTACCCCAGGGATGGCAGCGCGGGCGGCCTGTACGAGTTGGGCAAAATCGTCGGGGGTGGTTTTACGTGCCATGCGCCGCAGCGTAGCAGCGCTACCGGATTGCAGCGGCAAATGCAAATGGCGCGCCAGCCGCCGGTCTTGCCACAAGGCAAAGAAATCGGCATCCAAGTCCCAAGGTTCCAGCGAAGAGAGACGCATGCGCGGGACATCACTATTTTCGAGAAGATACGTGACCAGATCGCGCAGGTGCGAGCGTTCTGCGAAATCTTGTCCCCACGAACCGAGATGCACGCCCGTGAGTACGACTTCCTGAGCGCCTCCGGCAATCGCTGCCTGAATATCAGCCAAAATTTCTTCTTTGGCGCGGCTGCGTCCCTGACCGCGGGCGACCGTGGTGATACAGAATGTGCAGTGGTTGTCACAGCCATCTTGCACTTTGATGAAAGCGCGTGTGCGCAGCCGCGCTCCAGGGATGGGTTCGCGCGCGACGGGTTCCAGATCGAAGGCCTCGGGCTGAAGTTGTAACAGCCGCGGGACAAGCTCATCTTTCTCGTCGTTGACCACCACCGAGCTGACTCCCGGAAGTCCTGCCGCGGCCAGTGGTTCCATCGTCGCCCAGCAACCCGTCGCAATCACTTGTTTACTTCCGGCACGTGCCGCGGAGCGGATCAATTTGCGCGAATCTGCCGCCGCGGCGGTAGTCACCGTGCAGGTGTTAATTACTGTCAAATCGGCTTCGGCGGGGTCGGAAACCAACGCGTGTCCAGCCGCCCGGAACTGGCGGGCATAGGTTTCAATTTCGCTCTGGTTGAGGCGGCAACCGATGGTGTTGAGATATATTTTCATAAACGTTGAAGGTTATAGGTTGAAAGTTGAAGGTTAACCTTCAATTTTCAACCTTCAACTTGTAACTTATTTTTTTACGGTCCCCGGACAACGAAATTATCAAAATGAATATCGACGCCAATTTCGCCAAAGGTGCCTGCGATCAGGCCAACATCGCCAGAAGCGAATGTTGCGTCTTCAACATCGGCAAGTTTGCTGCCGTTGGCGTGCAATACTAAATGCGAGCCTACACAATCGGCTTTGATATGATTGGTGGCATTGCCCTGTTTGATGGCATCATCAGGGAGCATTTGTTCCATGCCGAGCAGGTTATATTCACCATTCAGAACTTTACCAATCGCATAGAAACCATCGCTGCTGATAATAAAGAAATAGAAATTATCAATATCCTGATAGCGACAAATCACGCCGAAATCATTATCATCTGGGCCACCAATTTTGTTCGCATCCACTTCAACCACCACATTGGTAAAATCTAGCCCGGGGTTGGCCCAAATATCGGTTTCCGTAGCGTTAACCCAAATGCGATACACACCGTTTTCGTAATCGGTGATGCCCTCTTCGGAATTAACCTGATCCCAGCCACTGGATGAATCAGAAAAATCATCTTGAAAAAGCACACCTTCGGGCAAATTTTGCGCAGCGCCACCAGCCAAACTGCACGCCAAAGTAGCCAAGAGCAACGCGACAATAGCCATCAGGAAGGGGTATTTTTTTATCATGCAAATATCTCCTGTGAAGTTCAAATAAATTCGCCCCATTTTAGCATATTCAATTTGTAAAAATGGGTTCAATCTCTGCAAACCAGTCATCACGCAGCATAGTTATATTAAGATTGAACCCATTTACAAGCTATTTCCCCAAATAATCTTCCAATAATCGTTGGGCATGGTCGGCATCCTGGGTGTTCGGAGCCAGCACAAGCACAGCCGCAAGATGCCCTTTTGCCAACGCGCCCTCATCCTGCAAAATATATAACCAACCCAAATGCAAATGTACCGGCGCATAATCGGCATCGGCGCGCAGGGAGCGCAGGAAGAAGCGCTCGGCGTTGAGGTAATCGCCCAATCGCAGCAAGATTTGCCCCATCACATCCAGCGCGGCGGCCGCGCGGGGAGCCAATAGCACCGCCTGCCGCGCCGCCGGGAGGCCAATTTCGTTTAGCTCAAAATTGTAGTGGATGCAAAACTCGGTCAGCGCCTGATAGGGGAGCGGTTTATCGGGGTTATCGGTGATAATCTGCTGATAAAACGCATGGGCAGTCGCCAGCTCGCCAGACTGCGCTAACAACTCTGCCAGATAAATTTGAATGGGGATATTTTGTGGATCGAGAGCCGCCGCGGTTTGGATATATGCCTGTGACGTTTCCGAATCGCCCTGACGCTGCCAATACAACGCCATAAAGGTGTTTGCAGCGAAAGACTGCGGATCAAGCTCCAGCGCTTTTTCCAGCGCATTCAACCCCGAGGGAGATTCTTTGTCGAGTTGCTGCACTGCTTCCCCAAGATAAGCCCAGGCTTCGGCATAATCGGGGCGTAGTTCCGTGGAGAGCATAAAGGCGTGGGCAGCTAAATCCCAATGGTTTTGATGGGCAAGCTCCTGCCCGGCGACGAGCAGCGTGTAAGCGGGTTCATTCCGCTGCAAAGCACGTTGGATCGTGAAAGCCAATGCCCGCGCCGATGTTTCGATTTCATAATCGAGATCCGCTGCCTTACGCAGATAAGGCGGCGCGGCAGCAGGGTTATGGGCGGCGAGCAGCAAACCCAGTTGATATAAAGCTGAAGGTTGAAGGTTAAAGGTTGAAGATTTTTGCAAAGCAGCGATAGCGCGTTCAAAATCGTTTTGCGCCAGAAAAGCATCCGAAAGGCGCTTCAGCGCCGCTTCGATGGGGCCATAGTCACGAACAAGCTGTTCCCAGGTTTGGATAGCGGCATCAAGATCACCATTTTGCTGGTAGGCGTCGCCCAAAGCCAGCATTCCGATAGGAGAGAGTGATTTGACCTGGGTGAAGTATTTGATGGCAGCGGGGTAATCTTGCTGCTTCAGCGCAATAAATCCGGCCTGCTGCCAGAGATCAGCGCGGTAGGGCATCTGCTCGGCGAGCGCAGCGAGTTGGCTGGCCGCCTCGGGGGAGTTCTCGCTTAGGGCCGCACGCGCCAACTCAAACCCCCGCGTGATCCTGTGCGGGCGCAGGGCAATCCCTGATAACGCGAGAATCATCAAGATTCCGAAAATCTTGGGAAGCAAACCATCCGAAAAGACGATCTTCATCTACTATCTATAACTTAATATCTGCATTTATGGCTGTTTCAACAATAAATGCTGGCCTATGGCGAGTTTCGTCGAGAACCCGCCATAGATATTCTCCGAGAACGCCCATGATGATGAGTTGTGCCCCAGAAGTTACTAATGTGATAACAGTTAGTGATGCCCACCCGGTAACAGGAAAATTCTTTAAAATACGTAGTGCAATAATTAGCATTGTATAAAGAAAGCCTAAGGTGGCCAACGAAAACCCTAGCAATGATGCAGCTCTTAGTGGCAAATAGCTAAACGCTGCAAATGAATCGATTAAATATTTTACTTTTTTTGTGAATGTCCAGCGAGAATGCCCATGTACCCTTTGAGCACGATTGTAATAAAGCGTATGCCGATTAAAGCCTACCCACATTGCCTGCCCAAATATGTACGAGTTCTTTTCATCGAGTTTTACCAAAATATCCACTACACGCCGGTCCAGTAATATGAAATCAAATCCATTCGGCGGAAAATCTTTAAATACAAAACGACGAAATAATTGATTAAAAATCTTGGCGAATAACTTTGAAACAAGAGGGTCGTCGCGTTTTTTTCGTGCGGCCAAAACCACCTGATTGTTCTGGTGCCATGCAGCAACGAGTTCAGGGATTAGCTCGGGAGGATCTTGCAAATCTGCAGCGATCACCACTACACAATCGCCATTTGAGTATGTCAACCCTGCTAAAACAGCTGCATTAGACCCAAAATTGCGCGACAACTTCAAAATACTTATACGCTTATCCGTTTGTGACAACTTCTCTAATACTTGAAACGATGAATCCCCAGAGCCATCATCTACAAATAAAAATTCATAAGTGTTTTCTGAAAGCTCATCTGCTACGCGGAGTAATCGCTCCAGAAGCAAGGGGATGCTTTCGGCATTGTAATAAACTGGAACAACTACGGATATCAGCGTCACGGAATTACACTCCAGATGTGTTGATAAAATGATCTTATAACTGAAATCACAAAATCCTGAGATTGTTCATCGTAAGTGGCTTTCACATCCAAAAGGGGCACTTTCATTTTTTTAGTTCCGCAACAGCCAGGCAATATTGTTTATAATCGCGATAATAGCCATGTTCATCATAAAATTCGGACGCCAGTACCAAGCAAACAGAGCCGGATGAGAAATTATCAAGTTCGCGCCAGATGCGCGGAGGAATATACAAACCGTAATAGGAGCGGTTGAGATGGTAGCGTTGCCGGTGCATGCCATTATCGAGAACAACATCAAAGCTACCAGAAACAGCGAGAACAAACTGGTGGCATGTTTTGAGCGCGTGCCCAGCGCGTATAGCACCGCCCGGCACATCATAGAGATAAAAAATTCGCGCTACATCAAAGGGAATATGGTGGTTATTCTCTATAAAAGTTAAGTTTCCCCGCGGGTCAGAAATCTTTGGCAAATCAATTTGACGGCATTCGTGTAACATCATTAAATTTCTACTCTACAGCGGTAACGTTAGTGTTTTTTGGCTTATGCTGCTCGGCTTGTGCGGGAATCCCCATGACGACGGTATTCGGCGCTACATTTTTGGTCACTACGGCACCCGCGGCGACAATCGCGTTATTGCCAATTTCTAAATTAGGCAGCAGAATGGCGCCAACCCCAATTTGCGCGCCCGCGTGTATTTTGGGGCCAATAACACGTTCTGCATTATAGCCATTCTTCCCCAGATCGTTGTCGTTCGTCGATAAAACGCCGCCGCTTATAAAAACATGATCATCAATTTGCATATTACCGGCTAACCAACTATGATCCATAATTTTTACCGCGTCACCTATAATTGTATTGTAATTAATTGTGACATAACGTCCAACAATGCAAAAAGATCCAACCATGCAATTTTCACGAATTGAAGCACCATCTCCTAACAGGGTGTTATTTCCAATCTGCACATCATAATAGATGATTGAATTAGGACCTATTGAGCAATTATTTCCAATACACACTTTTTTATCAAACGAAATGGGGCGAGATGTAGCACCAGCCCCCTTAGGCGACTTTCCTATATATGCACCGGGGAAAATTTCAGTCCCATCTCCTATTACTACGCCTTCTTCTATAACAACAAAAGGGTGAATTACAACATTCTTACCAACAACAACATTCTTTCGCACAATAGCGTGTTCATGAATCCAACTTCCCGTGCCAATATGTTTAGTTTTTATTATTGCTAATGAACTAATCATCAATTTTCCTCCACACCAAGCATTCTTGCAGAAACTAGCCCCATAGCAAGATGCCCAGCGACGATATTTCGATGGTAATAAATTCCGATCATGAAAAAGAAATAAATCCCTAAATAAAATGCGGGGAGTAAAACAAGCAATTTATTATCCCATGATACTTTTTTCCAAAACACAATACTGTATAAAATAGCTATAATCCAAAATAACTGTACCCCGTGAAACATAATGCCATCCGTAGATTCGGAATACGCATTCGGAAAGTAAAAGATCACCTGGAGACGTTCCAAAATTGTGTTGACAAATTCAGAATTTTTAATAGCAGATAACCAATCGTTCAATGTGACAGCCGCATTTACTGAAATTTGCTCAGTCTCTCGAAATAATACAGCTTTTCCACCATAGTATAGGTTATGTACTAATGGTAGTAATAAAATTACCATTATAACTAAAGAATATTGGAATAATACCAGGAGATGTTTTTGCTTTCTGATCAAAATTACTAAAAACACAAAGAAAACAAATCCCATAGCTGGAAGATACGTAGAACGAGTAATTGCCGAAAAGCCTAGCAAAACTGTCCCCAGCAACCACTTTCCCGACTTGCTCGATAAAGTTAATAAAGCCAAAATCATGGGTAATGCAACCCAAGGAGGTACTTCAGATGCGTCTTTGTAGATAAATTTCACAACAATTTCTAAATTCATCAACAAAAACACATTCAGTTCTATACCTAATAACAGTAATTTCTTTGAGAAGGACAAAACCCCTTGCGTATATAACCTGTCAAAGAAATAGAAAACACCAAAATTTAATGCACCAATGAAAAACGATGAAGTCCACCCGTCTCCATCGCCCAAAAGAATATGTTCAAAAAATTTAATATAACGGATAAAGGTCTCATGCCGAAATATGCTTTCTCCAGCCTCAAGTGATCCAGTTTCAAGAATAGAACGCCCAAAGCTCTCATAAGTTAACCAGTCATCACCTGCAGTATGATAAATAACCTGTTCTATATCCCCAATATCAATAATGACACGGGCCAGCCCCAAGGAAAAGAAGACCACATACGCTGACAAAATTTTCCCTTGCTTTTTGGACAACCTAAAATAAACAATACTACAACAAAAAATTAATATAAAAAACACACAAATTTCATGCGACAAATTTTTCGCAATAAACCAATTATAGCGCGTGGCCACAATGACTGTAATGATCGCCATCATAAGACCAAACCAGTGGTTTTTCAGATGTCTAACATATATGGGAACTATACTTAGAAAAATCACAACTAAGGAACCATCAATCAACCAACCAACCAACAATATGCCAAAATAAATTGACGGGAGCCGCTTGTAATGAAACATCGTCAGAATCTTGAACAACAAAGTGTGCATATGGCCCGGGGACAACTGAATCACCAATGCGATAACCATCATCGAAAATATATTCTACCTGAAGGTAGTGTATACCTCTATCAACGGGCATCTCGATAATGATTTCTTCAGCATAACTAGGAGACATAATAAAAACTTTATTGTCCAGGGAAATCTCACCTTCTCCTGTATAGGATAATTGTAAAATTTGTTCATCTTGAACGACTATCTCGCCAGACCAGTTTGCTGAGAAAGGTAATCTTTGCCGCCAAATATTACCTTCAATATCAGGCGAATAATTGAATCTTCCAGAGTTAAAGAAAGAAAGATGCCAATTTTCAATATACCCTTCTCGGATATTGGCAACAGATGTTGTTATCCCCCGACGATTACTTGTAAAATTAAGCTGTTTATCAAAACGAGTAATATTTTCTTGGAAAAGAAAATTTTCATAGGAACGTTCGCACTGTTCATTGGGCAACGATTCCGGCAAAGAACGATAGCAAGCCTGAAAACCATCATTCACGCCGAAAGCAAAAACAACTATTTTTAGTGTTAATGCCAAAGTCGAGACACCAAATACAATCCGGCCAACTTTCCCATTTCGTTGTACCAAAACCACCTGGTACATTCGGCGCACACGACGGCTAAAAATAAAAGGTAGAAATATTACAAACCAAGTGTATTCGTGTGAATGCTGAAAAGGCAAACCAGAAAACACATGATAGTTACCAGATGGAAAAGAGAAGGCAATAAAAGCTGTTACCAGAACAAAATTCTGGAATAAATGGTCTTTGACTAATGCGAAGAAACGATTGTTCATAATAATTGCCCTACAAGTTGTTGGTGCAAATTGGCTCTTTAGGAATTATCGTGTCTTCCCAATATCTGGGATAAAACCACGGCGATACCCAAAAAGCCCGTAAATTTTTAGAAGAAATACACTAAAATCGAGGCTTAAGTGTATCTTAAATACCCTAAATAGGCTGTATTATAATAGCATCAGCTTATTCTTATATATACAGGAGAACCGAATACATGAACTTTGGCCTTACTGAAGAGCATCGTATGGTGCAAAGAATGGTGCGCGATTTCGCCCAAAAGGAAGTTGCGCCCGTTATTCAGGAATACGACCGCAAGCAAGAAATGGCGCCCTTCATTTTGCCCCGTATGGGCGAGTTGGGCATTTTGGGCATTTGCATCCCCGAGAAATACAGCGGCCAGGGCATGGACTATATTTCGCTGGGCCTGGCCTGCGAAGAACTTGAAGCCGTAGATACCACCTTGCGCGTGGTCATGTCGGTGCATACTGGCCTATGCAGTATGACCCTGTGGCAATGGGGAACGGAAGAACAGAAGGAAAAAATTTTGGTGCCGCTGGCGCGCGGCGAGAAGATTGGCGCGGGAGCCTTCACCGAACCGGGCGCGGGGTCAGATTTCAGCAATATTCAGGCTACGGCCAAGCGCGATGGTGATGATTATATTCTCAATGGCGAGAAGATGTGGATTTCGCTGGCTAGCAAGGCCGACTACGCTCTGGTGACGGTTCGCACCAGCGGCAATACAGCAAAACCATCCGGGGGATTGACAGCCTTCATTGTCGATTTGACCACCCCCGGGGTGACGCGCGGCGACATCCACGGCAAGTTGGGCGTGCGCGCCGGTTCCACCGGCTGGATCAACTTTCAGGACGCACGCGTTCCCGCTGAAAATCGCATCGGCGAAGAAGGCGAAGGGTTCAAAATTACGATGTCGGCCTTTGACAACGGACGCTACACCGTGGCCGCAGGCGCAACCGGGCTGATCCGCGCCGCGATGGAAGCCAGTGTAGACTATGCCAACGAGCGCAAAGCCTTTGGCAAACCGATTGCCCAGCACCAACTGATTCAATCGAAAATCGCGCACATGGCGCTGAACTACGAAGCCGCGCAACTGCTCTATCTCAAAGCGGGCTGGATGAAAAACAGAGGCCAGCGCAACACGAAAGAGACCTCGGCGGCCAAGTGGTTCGCCACCGAAAAATCCTTTGAGGCCGCCAACGAAGCCATTCAAATTCACGGCGCTTACGGCTTCAGCGACGAGTACAACGTAGAACGCTACCTGCGCAACGCGCGCGGCGCAGTGATCTACGAAGGCAGCAACGAAATTCAACAACTCATCCAGGCCAGCTATGCCCTGGGCGAACGTAAAGACAAACCGCTGCGCATGGAAATGCCGGCATACAAAGAAGCAAATTAGGGATAGAAAATTAGGAATTACGATTCGACAACATCCAAATTTACCATCCCTAACTCATAAAGGAGGCTACCTTTGAATATCGTAGTATGTGTCAAACAGGTTCCCGATTCCGCTGCGCAACTCACGGTGGATGGCGGGCAAATCTCGTGGGGTGAAGCGCCATTGGTGATCAATCCCTGGGATGAATACGCCGTTGAAGCCGCGCTGCAAAAAGCAGGCGATCTCGGCGGCAACGTCACCGTCATCAGCATGGGCAAGGCAGACGAAACCGAAGCCCTGAAACACGCTCTGGCGATGGGTTGCAACGAAGCCGTGCTGGTCTCCGACCCGGCGCTGGCGGGCTCCGACAATGTGGCCGCGGCGCGCGTCTTGGCCGCGGCCATCGCCAAAGTGGAGGATGTTGGGCTGGTATTCTTCGGCAAACAGGCCATTGACAGCGATACCGGCACGCTCCCCGCTCAGGTGGCGCGTGTGCTCGGTTGGCCTGCGCTCACCCTCGTCTCGGCGATTGACGAACTCAGCGCCGAGGGCATCAAAGTAGAACGCGCCATCGAAGAAGGCCGTCAAGTCGTCACCAGCAGCCTGCCCGCCGTGGTCAGCGTGATCAAAGATTACGGTGAGCCGCGCTACCCGTCCTTCATGGGCATCCGCAAGGCCGCCCGCGCTACCATCCCCGTGTGGGCGCTGGGCGAGTTGGGCATCGCAGCCCCCGCCCCCGTAGTGGCCTGGCCCGAGATCATGGCTCCGCCCCAACGTGAAATCGCTACCGAAATCATCACCGGCGGCAGCCCGGCAGAAATCACCGCAACATTAGCCGACAAGATCATGGCAGAGAAGGTGCTCTAATGACAAACAAAATTTGGGCGTATATTGACCAATTCAAAGGCGAAGCGCTGCCTTCGTCGTGGGAAACCATCGGCGCGGGGCTGGCGCTGGCCGAGTCATTGGGCGGCGGCGTGACCGCGGTCGTGATGGGTGAAAATGTGGGTGCGATTGCCGAACAGGCTTTTCAGTATGGAGCAGATGAAGTTCTCGTTGCGGATGATGCCACTCTCGGCGATTATCGTGCCGAAGCCTACACGGCACTGCTGGCGAAGCTGGCGGCTGATTCTGCCCCCGAAGTGATCCTCTTCCCAACGACCAGCCGCGGCCGCGAGGTCGCTGGTATGGCCGCGGTCGATCTGAACACCGGCGTGCTGGTGGATGTGATCGCTCTCGAAATCGTAGACGGTGCGGTCATTGCCACTCGCCCGGTTTACGCCGGAAAACTACTTGCCAAAGTACAATGCAATGCCAAACCGCAGATGGTCACATTGCGCGGCCGGGCCTTCGCCAAACCCGAAGCCGATGCTGCTCGCACTGGAACCCCCACCGAGGTAGCCCCCGCTCTCTCTGAGGAGGAGATCAACGTCAAAGTGGTAGACTACGCCACAGTTTCAGGCGGAGTCAGTCTCACCGATGCGGCTGTAATCGTCTCTGGCGGGCGCGGTGTATCCAATAATCCTAATTTAGAACCCCCCGGTGATCTCGACGAAGCCGGACAAGAAGTATGGCGTGCACAACAGGGCTTCAAACTGGTCGGTGATCTGGCTGAGGTGCTGGGCGCAGCCGTAGGCGCCAGCCGTGCCGCGGTAGATGCCGGGTATATCCCCTACGTCAATCAGGTTGGGCAAACGGGCAAAGTCGTGGCCCCCGATCTGTATGTAGCCTGTGGTATTTCGGGTGCGATCCAGCATCTCGCCGGGATGCGTACCAGCAAAGTCATCGTCGCCATCAACAAAGACCCCGATGCCCCCATCTTCAAGCTGGCCCGTTTTGGCGTGGTGGGCGACCTCTTTGAAATTCTTCCTCCACTGGCGGCTGCGATGAAGGAGCGGTTGGGGCAATAACCCTGCATTTTCTCGCAACAAAAAAAGGAGTTGGCTTTCAGCCAACTCCTTTTTTTGTGTTTGTCGGGGTGCGCGGACTCGAACCGCGGACCTCTGCGTCCCAAACGCAGCGCGCTGCCAACTGCGCTACACCCCGATGAACGCGAGTATAATGCCTGCCAGTTGCAATCGTCAAGGAGTTTTTATGTCCGTCACTCTAAAACGTATCAAAGAAAACATCTTTTTACTCGAAGTCTCACGTCCAGAAAGGCGTAACGCCCTCAACTGGGAAAGTATGGCCGCATTTGCCAAAGCCATTGAAGCAGCACATGCTCAACCCGATTTACAGGCGCTCATTTTAACCGGTAGCGGCTCCACCTTCATCGCCGGGGGCGATCTGAAGGCGCTGCACAATGCCGTCAGCGAGGCCGATGGCAAGCGTTTATCACAAATGATGAGCCACGCCCTCAACCGCCTGGAAGCGCTGCCCTGTCCGGTGATTGCGGCTATTAACGGGCCAGCCCGCGGCGGGGGCGCCGAAATAGCACTGACCTGTGACCTGCGCATCGTAGCTGAAAATGCCAGTTTGGGTTTTGTGCAAATCAGCCTGGGCCTGACCCCAGGCTGGGGTGGTGGACAGCGTCTCCTGCATCTGGTGGGTTACAGCAGGGCAATGGAAATTCTTCTCACCGGGCGGATTCTCCCTGCTGATGAACTGCTGACGCTCGGTCTTTGTAATCGAGTTGTTCCTGAGCAACAGGCACTGGATTCCGCCCTTGGGCTGGCGCGCCAAATTGCCGCGCGTCCCCCTGAGGCTGTACGGGCCATCAAACAACTCCTGCGCAACGGGTTGACCCTGCCACCCACGATGGCTGCCGCCCACGAACAAGCACTCTTCCCCCCGCTATGGGCCTCCGATGCTCACCATCAGGCTGTGGAACACTGGTTCCGGCAACGCGAGAAGAAATAATGACCGATTTGCCCCTGCTCTACCACACTCACCATTCTATCGAAGCCGAAGACATCCCCTTTTGGCTGGCGCAGGCCGAACAATTCCCCGGCCCAATTCTTGAACTGGGCTGCGGAACCGGGCGCGTACTGCTACCCCTCGCCGAAACAGGGGGGCGCATCTTCGGCGTGGACAACGACGCTAATATGCTGGCATTGCTGCGCATCCATTTGCCCGCAAGCCGCGCCGCTCAAGTCACGCTCATCCGCGGCGATTTTCGCCATTTTTGTCTCACCAGCCGCTTCGGCCTGATTCTGATGCCCTGCAACACCTTTAGCACACTGCCCCTCGCCGACCGCCAGGCTGTTCTTAACCGCGTACGCCTGCACAGTCAGCCCGGCGCATATTTCGTGGTCAGTATGCCCAATCCGCTGTTTCTGGCCGAACTACCCCCAACCGGCGACCCGGAAGTGGAACTGATTTTCACACACCCCCTCAGCGGGAATCCGGTTGAAGTCACCAGCCAATGGCAGCGCCGCGATCAGGGCGTTGCTTTCCAGTGGCATTACGACCACATTTTCCCCGATGGCCGTATCGAGCGCCAAAGTCTGACCGCATACCACCTGCACCAGGAAATTGCAGCCATCTACGCCGCCTTTGAAAAAGCGGGGCTTGAAATCGTTGCCACTCGCGGCGATTACGACGGCGAAAAATTTAACCCCGACGAGTCCACCCATCTGATCATCACGGCCCGTGCGCGCGATTGAAGACTTCTGAGATTGATAAAAACTCGGAAGTCTTCAATGTTCCTCCTCGCATACAAAAATCCAATAAAAATTTTTCGCGCCTCTAATATTCCGCTAGCAAAACTCTAATAGTTTCCCTGTATGATTATATGCGTACAACAAATACAATCAACCCACTCATACAGGAGAAAACAGCATGATGAACCTATATATGACCCCTCACCAACGTGCCCATATGCGCCGCCGCATGATGCAGGGCGACCGTATTGCCCGCAACGCGGCTGCCAACTGTGATATTCACATCCCCGTAGATGTGCGTGAAGATGCAGAAGCCTATGAAATCATTGCCACGCTGCCCGGCCTAAGCGCCGACGATATTAACATTGAGATCCAAGAAAATATTGTCGGCATCCACGGCGAGTTCAAAACCGAAGAAGACACCGAAGGCTACTTGCGCCGCGAGCGCCCTGCCGGAACCTTCCAGCGCCACCTGCGCTTCCCGGCAAATCTGGTATCCGACGATGCCGAAGCCGCTCTCAAAGATGGCATCCTCACCTTGCGCATCCCCAAAGTGGAAGAACAGCGCCCCATCACCATTAAAGTCAACAAGAAATAAGCACCACCAGGCATCTCTTCTCCGAAAAAAGCCAGGCCATAGGGTCTGGCTTTTTTCACTTAATATCGACTATACTTGAGATACTGTCATGAAAGGAGTTTCACCAATGACCGCATTGCTTAATCTCAACACGGCCTCGGCCGAAGAACTCACCTCTCTTCCGGGAGTTGGCCCGGCAATCGCCGAGCGCATTGTTGCGGCGCGCCCTTTTGTCGATGCGAATGAACTGCAAACCATCGAAGGCATTGGCGCGGCGCTGTTTGACCGTCTGGTTCCATTGGTGGAAATCGCGGGGGATGACATTGCCCCGGAGGCAGAACCCCTTGAAGAAACACCGGCCACCCCCGAGGAAGCCCCGCCCCCCGAAGCCGAAACGGACGCGCTCGAAGTGGATGCCGAAATCCCCACTGATGGTCTTGCTCCCGAAGAACCTGCCGCGCCATCCATCCCGCCCGAAGAAAAGCCCAAAACCAGCATCACCCGCGGGCAGGCATTGCTGATGTCGTTGGGCAGCAGTTTTCTGGCCTTTGTTTTAGCAGCGGCCCTGGTCTTCGGTGTGCTGGTGGGTCTCAACGGCGGGCTGCGCTTTGTAAGCCCTGCCGAACTGGCGCAACTTGAACGGCAAATCGAAGGCATGCAAGTGCAGCTCGATATTACAACTCAAGATATTGAAGGCTTGCGTGCCCGACTCGACAATCTCGAAGATGTCAGCCAGCAGGTCGCGCAACTGAGCGACGACGTGGCCGCGGTGAACGCACAGGCCGATGCGTTGAGCAGCGATGTTGAAGCGCTACAAGCAGAAAGCGCGCAATTTGAAGACTTTTTCACCGCGCTACGTGCGCTTCTCAATGACCTGTTTGGTGCAGATGCGCCCTGATTGCTTCCGCAAATAACCGAAATATTGTAAAATACGCGCTGAGATAAGACCTCCAAAATCTTTCGAAAGTTTTGCCCAACTGAGCGGCTTTTGCAAGACTTCGGAGGTCTGCGAATAAAAAAATTGGAGACTAATATGACCGATCTGGGAAACGCATTCCCCGTCCCTGAACCCCAACCCGATGAGATTGAAGCCCAAACCGGCCCCGAACTGCCAAATCTGGAAAAACTTACGACCCAAATTCCAGACGATGCCGCCCCCGAAGCCGAAGTTGAGCTTACCCAAAAACCAGAAAGCAAAATTCGCCGCTTTTTCCGCGCCCTGCTGCGCTGGACACTGGGCGTGCTGATTGTATTTGGCGCCGGTTTTATTGCGGCAATTTTCTTGCTCTATCGCCCTGAAACCACCGCCAGCAAAATGCAACAGGCCGAATTGCAAAACCAACTCACCGCCGCCGAAGCACAGATCGCCGATCTCGAAGCCCAGATCAACGGCCTCAGCCCCCTGGCAAATGAAAATAAAACCCTGGTAGCAAGCCAGACGGAATATGAACTGCGTATATTGCTCATCGATGCCCGCCTGGATGTGAGCGACGCGCTTCTGGCACTCGCTGAAAACGATCCTCCACGCGCACAAGTCGTACTGGATCGCACCACTGAAAAATTTGCCGCTATGAAAACGTTGCTTCCTGCAACCCAAAGCGGTGTGGTCACAGGTATGGAACAACGCCTGACGTTAATTCTGGCCGAAATTGAAGATGATCCCTACGCGGCCCAATCCGATCTGGATGTATTGGCAAATTCGCTATTGGAGTTGGAAGATTCGCTCTTCAGCACCCCCTGAGCCTGTATTTTTGTGTTTACAGCTTTCATCACATCTTAAACAATTAACCAAGAAAGGCGGGGCGCGATGCGCCCCGCCTTTTTTGGTTAAACTTTATTCGTAATCAAAAACCGGGGTTTCAATCGTCCGCATGGGCTTCTTGTGCCCCATAATAATCAGTTGCAAATTCTCAACAGTTTCCGGCGAAAAAAATTCTTCGCCAGTTTCCTCATTCACACGCGCAGGCACATTCTCAACGATGAAAAAATTCCCGTTCTTATACAATGTATATGCAATCTTCTTTTCTACGAGTTTTGTAGCGCTTTCTTCTGTGGGCATAGGAACTCCATTTCTATAATTTCAGGGCTTTCACGTCGGCAAAGCAGGAAAACCGAATTAGCCTGTCGGTAACGAAATACAAAAAACGGGCGACAATGTCGCCCGCTACTTTTTATGGCTCCGATGGAGTCGGCTGATCAAACTGCTCGCCTTCGGCACTGCGCTCGGCATACAAAAACCAATCATTCACCGAAGCAAAACGGTCGGGGGTGTCAAAAAGCGGGCCAATCCGTACGCCCTGAACCTGAGCATCCACCCCATAGGTATACATCGGGTAATATAATGGCAGTGCGGGGAGCGCGTTGGCGAAACGCACCTGGAAATTACGGTAAAGCCGCGTGCGCTCGGTCGGATCAACTACAATGCGCGCCTGCTCCAGATACTCACTGGCCTGGCGATCATCCCATTTGGAATAATTCTGCCCGCCAGTAGCCTGAGTCTGATGCCAGAAGGGGTAAGGATCGGGGTCGGGCGAGCGGAAGAGATTTAAATCAACCAGCGCGGCATCATAATCACGCGTATCCAGGTAATTGCTAATCAATTCATCATAGGGGACAGCGCGTAATTCCACGCCAATGCCCAGCGCCTGCCAATTCTCACGGATGATGCCCGCCAGGGAGGTGTACGGTTCCCCCTCGGGGTGGAGCAATGTGAACGAAAAAGCGACTCCATCCTCGTTGGCGCGAACTGCCCCCCCCGATGCCGGGATCGTATACCCAGCAGCCTTGATGGTTTGTACAGCTTTATCGGCATCGTAGTCAATGCGTGAAATGCCATCATAATATGCCCAGGTATTTGGGAAAATCGGCCCATCGGCGATGGCGGCCTGACTGTTGAGTACGCGGTCCACCATCCATTGGCGGTTGAGGCCCATCAGCAGCGCTTTGCGAATTTCGGCATCCTGGAAAAAGGGCATACCCTCATCATCGAGATTGAGTAAAATCAACGCCAGTTCGGGCAGCCTGCCGGTGTAGAAGTTGAGATCAGGTTCGGCCAGCGCGGCTTCCAGAATCTCCGGCGTGATCTGGCTGATGCCGCTGACCTCGCCAGCCTGGTAAGCAGCCAGCGCTGAAGCGGCATCGGGATAATAGCGAAAAATAACTTGATCGATAAACGGACGTCCATCGAAATAGTCATCGAAGGCGGTGAGGGCAACCCCTTTTATCAGGTCGTCTTCGACAATGAGTTGCTCGAAGCGGAAGGGGCCGCTCCCAATGGGAGTCATATTATAGGGATCATTGACCAACCCCTCAGGAGTCTGTCCCCCCAGCCGGTGAAACGGGAGAATCCCAAAAGAAAGCTGATCCAAAAACGGAGCAAAGGGTTCGGGCAGGCGAAACTGAATGGTATGTTCATCCAGGGCTTCAACTTCGATTTCGCTCCAGAATTGGCGCAAATCTTCAGGCATGGGCAAGGCCGGTTCTTTGAGCAGATTGATCGTATACACAACATCGGCGCTGGTAACCGGGGTGCCGTCATGCCAGAGCGCATCCACGCGCAGCGAGAAATTATATACTGTGCCATCGCGTGAGATTCCCCACGATTCGGCTAATTCAGGCTGGGGCAGACCGCGATCATCAAAATATATCAGGCGGCTGTAGATCAGGCGGTTTACATCGCGATCGGCTGCGTTGTAATAGGCCAAAACCGGGTTGAGGCGCGAGAATTGACCTATCAGCCCTTCGGTGTAACTGCCGCCGGTAATCGGCTCAGGGGACAACGGTTGTACAGTAACCGGTTGCTGCCCCAGCAGCAACACACCAATGGCAATAAGCGCCAAAAAGACAATCAGCAGTTGCCAGCGTAATCGTTTCATATTTTTAAAAGTCTAAAATAGGGGTATGTGGCAGCGCTATGTACCACCGCATATCCCTATTTTGGCTTCGTTTTCTAGCCGGTGAAAATAACAGTCAGAATAGCTAGCAGGAAGAATAAAAAGGCTAAACCAATCGTCACACGGAAGAGCAGTTTTTCCACGCCGCGGCGTGCCGTGAAGACACCACCGGTATCACCGCCCGTCAAACCACCCAAACCAGCGCCTTTGCTTTGCAAGATCACACTGGCAACCAGTGCAATTGACGTTATAATCAGAGCTACATCCAAATAAGCTTCCACAATAAAACCTCCAAGAATTTACGTACTTGTGCAGCGAAAGCCCGAAAATAGGGATATGCGAGAGTGCGTAAGCGCCTGCGCATATCCCTATTTTTAGGATACTTTCTGAGCAGGGCTGGATTATACCTTTCGTCAATGGAAACGTCAAACCATCATGGATATTTACGAATACGTCATTAACCTGCATATGCACACCCCTTACTCGGACGGGTATGGCTCGCACGCTGAAATTGCTGCCGCCGCGCAGCGCGCGGGCCTGGATGTTGTGATCGTTACAGACCATAATGTGTGGGTCAATGGCCCCGAAGGGTATCATGGCGAGGGAGAGCAACGCGTACTCATGCTAGTTGGCGAAGAAATCCACGACCAAACTCGCAAACCGCAAAAAAATCACCTGCTCGTCTTCGGTGCAGACCGCGGTTTGGGACCATTTGCCAAGAACCCCCAACGCCTGATCGATGCGGCCAATGAAGCCAACGCGCTCACTTTTTTAGCGCATCCCTACGACCCGCCAGCCCCCGCCTTCAACCAGGATGACCTTTCGTGGGTTTCCTGGGATGTGAAAAACTATACTGGCATCGAATTATGGAACGGACTTTCGGAATTTAAATCGCTTCTCAAAAATAAGCTCAAGGGAATCTATTATGCGTACAACCCGGCCGCGATTGCCAGCGGGCCACCCCCCCAGGTACTCGAAAAATGGGATGAGTTGCTCAATAGCGGCCAACGCGTAGTTGCCGTGGGCGGCTCCGATGCGCACGCGCTGCCCGTCAATCTGGGGCCGTTACGCCGAACGCTATTTCCTTACGAATTCCATTTCAAATCCATCAACACCCATATCTTCACCAATGAATCTTTTAACGGTCAGGCTGCCCACGACCGCCGTCTTGTGCTGGATGCGCTGCGGAAGGGTCACGCCTTTGTAGGCTATGATCTCCCGGCTTCGACGCGCGGCTTCCGTTTTACAGCGCAAGGATTGGGCAAAAACGCCTTATCTGGCGACACGATTCCAGCATCCAACGGGGTGACATTGCAAATCAAACTTCCCCAGCGCGCCGATATTGAACTGCGCAAAGATGGCGCAGTTCTCAAAACCTGGAAAAATAGCGATATTGCCGCCCACATCACCACCGAGCCAGGCGTTTATCGCGTTGAAGTTTTTACGCACTATCTCGGCAAGCGCCGCGGCTGGATTTACAGCAACCCGATTTATGTGCGCTGATGAGTGAAAAACCGCGCTCCATGCGCGTGGAGGGGATTATTCTCAAACACCGCAATTGGGGGGAAGCCGATCGCATGTTAGCGATCTGTACCCGCGAATTGGGCAAAGTTCAGGTCGTTGCCAAAGGCGTGCGCAAGCCGCGCTCGCGCAAAGCCGGGCATATTGAACCCTTCACCTGTTCCAGCCTGCAACTGGCCCGCGGGCGCAGTTTTTATACCCTCACCCAGGCCGAAACCCTACTGCCTTTTTTGAACCTGCGCGAAGACCTGGTTTCACTGGGTTATGCATCCTACCTGATCGAATTGCTGGATCGCTTCACCTATGATGAAGAAGAAAACCCGGCAATCTACCGCTTGCTAAAAAATACGTTGGTATATCTGGAACGCGGCGACGCGCCCCCGGCGGCAGTCCATTATTACGAGATTCGCCTGCTCGATCAAGTGGGGTTCCGCCCACAATTATTCAGATGTGTGAGCTGTGAGCGCGAGATACAGCCCCAAAATCAGTTTTTCTCTGCCCCCCAGGGGGGAGCGGTGTGCCCCCGCTGTGGTGATACGACACCCGATGTGCGGCCTATCTCGATGCAAGCCCTCAAATACCTGCGCCACTTTCAGCGCAGCAGCTACGAAGATGCCGCCCGCGTCAACTTTGGCCCTGCGATCGAGGCTGAAATTGAACGATTAATGGGCTATTACCTCACCTATCTCCTTGAGCGCGGGCTAAATAGCCCCAACTTTATCCGCCGCATGCGCGAATAACGCTTCCTTCGTGTATAATGATTTCATGGCAAAAGACCCCCTCGTAGCAACCATCGGGAAACTGCTTTCCTCACGCGGTTGGCGTTTGACGGTAGCTGAATCCTGCACCGGAGGGTTGCTTGCCGATCGCATCACTGATGTGCCTGGCTCCTCACAGTATTTTGTCGGTGGATTTGTAGCTTACGCGTATGAGGCCAAAGTCAACCTGTTGGGCGTAGAATGGCCGATTTTGGAAAAATACGGTGCGGTTAGCGAAGAAATTGTTCTGCAAATGGCCCACGGCGCCCGCTGCGCCCTCGATGCCGATATTGCCCTATCCATCAGCGGAATTGCTGGCCCTGGGGGAGCCACACCTGACAAACCCATCGGTCTCACCTGGATTGGCCTATGCACGCCCAACCATGAAGAAGCCCGACGCTTTATTTGGCAAGGTGATCGCCGCAGCAATAAAGAACAATCTGCGCATGCAGCCCTGAACCTATTAGCGGAATATTTGGAATCATAACTGTGGAACCCATCGAAGTCATTGCTCATTTTGATCGTGAAGGAAAAATTGTCCCGCGCAGTTTCGCTTGGCAGCGGCGCACCTTCCGCGTCGATTCAATTGGCCGCCGCTGGAATGGACGCGATGGCCTTCACATCATGGTGATGACACCGCGCAATCGCGCCCACCATCTACTTTTTGATACAGCGAAGGGTATCTGGTATCTGGTGCGCGGCAGCGATGTGCCAACAATCCCCCTCGTTTAGATTCAAGCTAAACATCAGGGGCACCCCATCGCCGCTTTCTGAATTAATTGAAAATATCCTAAGTGAAGTCCTTTAAAAACCCTGTCATTTTTGAAGATTGCTTCGCCGCCTACAGCGGCTCGCAATGACATCGTTTTTCAGATACTTTCCAATACATAAAAGGACTTTTTATAGCTATCTTAAAAGAATAAGACGAAAGTCCTCTTGTATCGGCATCATTTTCTACTATGCTATTAACTGAGAAGCAAGACCAAGCACGCCGTTTCTCAAGTTTACTATTTGTAAAAAGTAATCTGATGGCAAACAGATAACTTTACAAAATCCAATTACCTGATTGCAAGCGCATTGTGAGGAGGTGCTCTATGAAATATCTTTCTGCAATCATCCTGGTAGCCGTTCTGCTGACATTGCCGGGGGCCAGTGTTTTCGCTGCTCCAGGCCCGACAGTGGATGCAGGATTAGCTGCCGAACCCGCCGGGACGGGCGTTTACCCGACTTTTGTGATTACAGCAGTTTCACAAAACAATTGGGTTGAAATTCGCACGGATAACCTTCCTGCCAACGAGAATTTCACCGTCACGATGGGTTATATGGGTTCGGGAGGCTTCGGGACGGTAGTAGCCACTACCTATTCCAATACAGGGGGCAGTATTGTTGTCCGCTATACCGTTCCCGCTTACTTGTATAACCAGGGACAAATCGCCATTCGTATGGTTGGGCAATCTTCAGGTTATTTCGCGTATAACTGGTTCTATAACAACAACGCAAATGTAGCCGGTCCGGCCCCAGCGCCCAGCGCGCCCGCGTATGGTGGGTATCCATCGTTTGCAATTACTGCGGTGCAGCAAGACAAAAACGTGACAATTGCCCCCAGCAATTTCCCGCCCAATGAGACTTTCTGGGTGCGTCTGAACTGGATGCACACACAAGGTCTGGCCGGGTATATTGTGCAAACGGTACATACCGATGCAAATGGAGTTCTGGATGATATGGTATATCCCATCCCTGATTTCTTGAAGGGATCGTATCAGATTGCTGTTCGGCTGGAAAGCCCGAATTACCCCTACTATTTCGCCTACAACTGGTTCTACAACAACAACGCTCCGTAGCGCATCCCGCGCGGGGTGCGTGTCCTCCCTGGAGATGGACGCGCCACCCCGGAGCCTGATCTGAATATCCACCTAAAAACAGAGCCTGATAAAATGATCAGGCTCTGTTTTTAGGCTATTTCCCCAAACGGGCGCGCTCTTCATCCACAATACTGGCATCCAGCTTACGGAATAACGGTTCGGGTTGATTAAGCGGGCTTCCAGACTGAATCGGACTGCTCTCCCAACGCCCGGTGGCTTTATTGGGAATATAGCGCAGAACGGTGTGTTCGCCAAGATTGTCCTGGCGAGCCTCGACAACCTGCTCTCCGAATAGTGGCGCGGTATAGCCAAAAAAGGTGTGTAGTTTTTCGCTGGTGAAGGGCAAGAAGGGCGCAAAAAGCACTTTGAGCGCGTCGATGGCGCGCATGGCCGTATAGATGGTGGTCGCGGCGGCAGCTTTGTCGTTCTTGATTTCAAACCAGGGCGCGGCGGTGTCGATGTATTTATTAGTCTCAGAAGCCAGACGCATGGCCTCGCTGAGGGCCGCACGCAACTTGACGGATTCAATCAACTCGCCCACGGTTTGGAACCCGGCTTCGATAACTGCCAGGATTTTTTTGTCGGCGGGGCGCAATTCTTGGGGCGTAGGGACAACGCCCTCCCAATGTTTGTAACCAAACGATAGCACGCGGTTGGCAAGATTGCCCCAGGTGGCAACCAGTTCGTTGTTGTTGCGCGCCAGGAACTCGTCCCAGTCCCAATCGGTGTCTTTGCTTTCGGGCATATTGACGGTGAGATAGTAACGCAGTGGATCGGGGTCGTAGCGCGTCAGAGCATCACGGCCCCACACCGCCCAGTTGCGGCTGCCACTAATTTTTTGCTTCTCCAGATTCATGAACTGGTTGGCGGGCACATCGTAGGGCACAGTAAGTTTTTTGCCGCTTTCCTCGGTGAAGATCTCAACAAAACGCTCACCTGCGCCCATCAATTCGGCAGGCCACAAAGCCGTGTGAAAGAAAATATTATCTTTGCCGATGAAATGGAACGTTCGCGCTTCGGGGTTCGTCCACCAGTTTTCCCAGGCAATGGGGTCGCCTTCCACCTGCGCCCATTCGATGGCCGCGGAGAGATAGCCAATCACGGCTTCAAACCACACATACAGGCATTTGCCTTCCCAACCTTCTACCGGCACAGGGATGCCCCAATCGAGGTCGCGGGTGATGGGGCGGGGTTTCAAGCCGTCGCTTTCGATCTTGCGCAGCGATTCACCGAGCACGGTATCGCGCATATAGTGTTGGCGCTGGCGCAAAAAATCGATCACATCGGGTTCCAGCTTGGAAAGATCGAGATAAAAATGCTCGGTGTCTCGCAATTCCAGTGCGTCTCCGGTTTTGGCGTGGGGGTTGATGAGTTTTTCCGGCTCCAGCACATTGCCGCAAGCATCGCACTGATCGGAGCGCGCCCCCTCGGTGCCACAGATATAACAGGTGCCCTCAACATAACGATCGGGCAAGAATTTTCCCGATGTAGTGGCACACCACTGCGGGCGGATTTCAGTGTAGAGAAAGCCGTTATCTTTCAGCGCCAGAAAGATGCTCTGGGAAACCTTGAAATGATTCTGGGTGTGGGTGGTAGTGAAGAGATCGTAAGAAATCCCCAGCCCCTGAAAGAGTTCAAGAAAGCCGTCATGGTATCCCTTATAGACTTCTTCAACGGGTTTGCCCTCCGCATCGGCGCGCAGCGTCACCGGTGTGCCGTGCGAATCGGTGCCACTGACCATCAGGGCGTGATTGCCTTTAAGGCGATGATAGCGGGCAACAATATCTCCCGGCAGATGCGAGCCGGTGATATTGCCCACATGGATTTCAGCATTGGCATACGGCCAGGCGATAGCGATTAAGATGTTCTGTGGCATAAAGGGCCTCCTGCGACGAGATTTATCACGAATGAGATCGAATTTTCCGAATGACACGAATGAAATCGGCGCTTTCCGAAAACATTTGTATAATTTGTGTATGGGTCAATAGTAGCTTGAACAGCGAAACCATCGTGGTCATTCCGAGCGCAGCGAGCGTAGCGAGGAATCCCTTTGAAGCGGCTTGATTTATCACTTGCACTGGCACTTTTCAACATTCTGGTTATGGGATTCTTCACTCCGCTACGCTCCGTTCAGAATGACGCGTGTTCAAGCTTGTGTTGACGATTACACATTTGTATAATTTGTGCCATTCGGGTGCATTCGCGATAAAACGTTTGTGTAGCTGGTTATCAATTGTACAAGAAAAAAGGCTGCCGATGGGGCAGCCCTTTGAAGTTGGTTTTGCGAAAACGTTAGTACAAATTTTCCACCTGAAAGGCTGCCTGCTTACTGGCGCGGCACATCATCATGCGCATCATCGGCATGGCAGCCTGCATATTGGGGAAGTATGTATGTGTTTTCATACTAAAAATGAGTTTAAACGGGGCGCTTCAATTTGTCAAGCCGCGAACCTTGAGCGCCATCAATTATCGTTCTCCAAAAGTGATTTTAGCACTGAGAGCCGCGGATCTATATAACTTTCCGCGTGGCCACAGTCTCCCAAATTGCGATTGACCCCGCACGTAGGGCATAGCCCTTTACAGTCTGGGCGGCACACAGAACTGATCGGCACTTCGATCAACATATAATCGCGCAAGATTGGGGCAAAGTCAATTTTGCCATCATGTGGCAAGACCATTTCAGTATTGGTATCCGCTTTATTGGGCAATGTGAATAGTTCAGAAAATTTACATGCCAAAGGCTGCGATATCGCTTCAAGACAACGTCCGCAAATCGCATTGACTGCCGCCTCAAAATGAGCCTGCGTCAACAGGCCATTGGCTGTACGCGAAATATGTATTTCGCCAATCAAGTTTTCTACCAGCAGTTCAGCATCCAGCCTGAGTTGGGAAAATTCAAAATCAAAAACTCGGCTGTAGCCAACTTCTTCGTGTGCAATAAAACCTACTTCAAGCAGTAAGGCCAGATCAGGTTTCGACATTGTTATCACCTTTTGGGGAAGAATGGGGTGCTGGCATTATAGCACAGCGATTCTTTAATCCACAAAGATTTTTGCCAATTCTCCAATCTTAAGCTAAGATTATGTCATGATCAATGTCATCATCGTGGACGATCATCCCATTGTACGGGCAGGGATGAAAACTGTGCTCAATAGCGCGCCGGAAATCACCGTCATTGCGGAAGGCTGCAACGGCGAAGATGCCTTGACGCTCGTACGCGCAAAACAGCCCCATGTGCTGGTGTTAGATTTGAATCTACCCGACATCAACGGGCTGGAAGTTACACGCCAATTGATTGCGCAGGGAGTCTCCACCGCCATATTGGTGCTGACCGCCCTCGATGATGCCCAAATGATCTTCAGCTTGCTGGAGAGCGGCGCCACCGGCTACGTATTGAAAGATGAAGCTCTGGAAACCTTAGCCCACGCCGTCCATGCCGCGGCCCGCGGCGAAAGTTGGCTCAGTCCCACGGTTGCCAGCAAAGTCATCCGGCAAGCGGTGCGCGGAGAGCAGCCGCCCACTTTGGGGGTAGAAAAAGCATCTCAACCGCAATCACCCCTAACTCGGCGCGAGATGGAAATCCTGCAACTGCTTGCCCAGGGCCTGGATAATGCCGCCATCGCGGCGCAACTCGTCATCACCAAACGCACCGTCCAAAATCATATTAGCAATATTTATGGCAAACTGGGTGTCGATTCACGCACCGAGGCCATGCTCTACGCCATCCGCGAGGGTTGGGCAAACCCGTAAATCGAGAAACTGTAATGCAACAACGAATTCAACAAGCAATTTTCACTCTGCTGGCGCTGGTGATACCGGCGTTTGCACTTTTTCAGAGTTACGAATTATGGCAGGCAGGCGCGTCGGAACTTGACCTGGCGAATATTATCCCGGCGCTGCTGCTAACCCTGACGTACTGGCTCATTGGTCTGATATTGCTCTTGCGCCTGTTCCAGCGGGTGGAAGCGCGCCTGCTCTTTTTGCTTTCACAATGTATTGGTCTGGCGCTGCTAATTCCGCTGGCGTACCCCGACCCGCGCCACGCCCCATTTTTTGCGCTCTCGGTCAGCATTACCGGGCTGCACTTTTCCGGCCCGCTGCTGCTTCACCTGCACATCAGCTTTCCGCGGCGGCTGGGGGGAAACCCGTGGCGGCGGCGAATTTTGGTAAGCGGATACATACTGGCCGCTGCCTCAGCGCTGGCCTGGTGGCTGCAAGCGGCTCCCTGGTGGCAGGTTGGCATTCTCTACACCGTTGGTGTGATTATGCTCGCAGTGGGGATTCTCATTTTTATGTACTACCGCCGCTCCAGCGCCGACGACCGCCAACGCCTGCGTCTGGTCGTGTTAGGCACAGCGCTGCCGACTTCCTTCATCATCTTTTTCGATATGCTGCCCACATTGGCTGGTTTTTCACTGCGCGTGCCCACCTGGGCGCTTGCCTTGCTGCTGATCTTCAATCCGCTCAGTTACGCCTACGCCATCTCGCGCCGCGATCTGCTCGGCGTTGACCGTCTGCTCAATCGCGCCTTGGTCTATGCCATTCTTTCAATTGGAATTTTTGGCTTTTACCTGGGACCGTTTTTGCTGCTCTACCGGCTGATGCCAGAAAATATCGGGCTGCAAATGATAATCATTTCTGGATTAACCCTTTTTGTGGGCTGGTCCTTCAATGGGGCGCGGATGCGTGTCCAACGCTGGGCAGATCAAATCTTCTACGGGGGGTGGTACGATTACCCAGGGGTGGTCGAAACCGTCAGCGATGCGCTGGCCGCCAGCACCGAGCGCAGCCAGATTTTTGCCGTACTCACGCGTCAGGTGCCAGAGATGATGCAGCTTGCCAGCGCCAACCTGTGGATCGGCCGGGCCAACGCCACATACCCCCACACCCCGCCGCAGCAAGAGCGTTTTCGCTTCAAATTCCAAAGCGAAGTGCCCGCCCAATGGACGGTGAGCGCCCACAAAGATGGCAGCGATCTCACCGAAAACGACCATCGCATTCTTAACACCCTGGCCAGGCAAGCTGAAATCGCTATTAATAACATGCTGCTCATCGAAACCCTGCGAACACAACTCGATGAAATTCAGATCAGTCGCGAAGCGCTGGCCCAAGCGCAGCGCCAACTTTTACGCTCGCGTGAAGATGAACGCGCCCGTCTGGCGCGTGATCTGCACGACAGCCCCATCCAGACGTTGGTAGGGTTGAATATACAATTAGGATTATTGCTTTCTACAAGTTCTCTTCCTCCAGTTGTAGGGGAGGGGCCCATTGGCCCCAGGGAAACCATCAGCGAAATGCGCGCCGAAGTGCGCGGCTTGCTGGGCGAATTGCGCCAAGTCTGCGCCGACCTGCGCCCGCCCATGCTGGATGCGTTGGGGTTAGGCGCAGCTTTGCGCGCCCACGCCGATGAGTGGGGCCAACAAAATAATATCCGCGTTCATTTTGATGCCCCGGAAGATATAACCCTGAGCAAGCTCCCCGACGAAGTGGCGGTGAATTTATTCCGGGTGGCGCAGGAAACCCTGGGGAATATCAGCAAACACGCCCGGGCCTCGTCTGTGAACATTCACCTGCGGGGAGACGAACATCAACTTCAACTCATCATCCACGACGATGGGCGCGGCTTCTCGAAGCCGCCCACACTCAACGGGCTCCCCTCCCAAAATCATTTTGGCTTGGTGGGGATGCGTGAGCGCATTGAATTGATTGGGGGCGATTGGTCGCTTGAATCGAAGCCAGGCGAAGGCACGCGCGTAGATGTAGCGTGGAAACACGCGTAAATCGTAATCTTCCAGTACCCTTGTACCGAGTCTGACACAAAAAAACAGTACCGCGCCCTGATGCAGGCGGCGCGGTATTTTGCTATGCTGTATTCACTATGACTAGCGTATTGATTGTAGACGACCAACCTGTATTTCGCCGCCAGCTTCGACAACTCCTAACCCACGCCGGGTTGGAAGTTGTCGCGGAGGCGGGCGACATCACCGAGGCCAAAGCGATGGTGTGCCAATTTCAGCCGGAAATTGCCGTAGTAGATGTGATGCTACCGGGTATCAGCGGGCTGGAAGGCACACCCCAACTCAAGGCTTTAGCCGGTCACCTGCGAGTAATTCTCGTCAGCGCATATCAAAACTTTGAGCAAGCTGCTGCGCAAGTCGGCGCAGATGATTTTATCCCCAAAGATGAGCTTGATTTAGAAACCGTCTTATTATGGAAAGGCACTTAGGAGGCTACCATGAACCCCAAAAAAGTACTTTTTACCCTGATGCTATTGGCCCTCGCCCTGGGGGTTACAGCCTGCATCCCCGAGGATTCGGCCCCACAACGGGCCTGGATTGATTACCCTATCGAGGGTGAGATTCTCGCGGTTGGCGAACCTGTCAGCGTGTTTTCGCACGGCTACGCGCGTGATGGTCTTGCCGAAGCGTTGCTCACGATCAACGGAGAAGCCTACCGCCGCGACAGTTACCCATCCTCCGGCACTGATTTTGACCAACTATACCAGGAATGGCGACCTGAGGCTCCCGGCATGTATACCTTGCAAGTCACCGTATACGATGTGAACGGCCTGGCCAGTCTTCCGGCTACGGTTTCTGTACAAGTTGGCGAAACCGCTGTGGAGGTTGTCGAAGTCATTGAAGAACTGCCCCCACCCACAGCCACCTTCACCCCCGAAATTTCGGAAACCCCCACTAACACGCCCGAAATCCCCCATACGCCTACATTTACGCCCACCAACACGCCTACCTTGCATCCACCCACGTGGACACCTACCCATACCAACACCCCCGTTCCAGCCGATACTGCGCCGCCGCCTGTCCCTGCGCCCGTAGTGCCCGCCAACAACCTCGAACTCTCCTGCAGGGCATCGCAAACTCTGGCCTGGACTCCCGTAAGTGATCCCAGCGGCATTGATGGCTACTTTGTGGAACTCGAAAAAGAAGTCACCACTGGCAATTGGCAAAATGCTGGCGAGTGGGGGCCGATCAGTGGAAAGCAAATTGATGTCGCCGTAGATTGCGGCTTGCGCTACCGCTGGGTGGTGCGCGCTCGCGATGGCGCTGGCAACTTCAGCGACTGGTCTGGCATTTCAAACTTCGCCATCCTTTTGGACTAAAAAAACACACCACAAAGACACAGAGAACACAGAGATTTTTGTATGGTTCAATAAAGTTCTCTCCGTGCTCATAAAACAACTCTGTGAACTCCGTGTCTCCGTGGTAAATCGCTTTCTGCAATTGCCAAACTCAATTACAAACTCACCAGGAGTCTGATATGAACGCAAATTACGCTCAAGCCCCTACATACCACCCGCCGAAACGGCGCAGCAAACTCCCCATTGTTGTCGCTATTCTCGGCACCCTCTGCGCTTTCACCGCCGTACTCGCCCTCGCCGGATACTACTTCTTCGTTCCCCAAGAAACCACCCTCCCTGTAGTGCTCATCCGCGAGCCTCAACATGGCGACCAATTTCTCGTCGGCGAGCGCGTGACCGTACGCGCCCTGGCGCGTGATGAAAATAACATCACCCGCATCGAATACTGGGCTGACGGGCAACTGCTCTACGCCCAAACCAGCAGCCTGCCCGGCGGGGTCTCCCCCTTGCCGCTGCTCACCAGTTGGCAGCCCACAACCCCTGGCGCACACACTTTAGTAGTGCGTGCTTTCAACAGCCAAAATCAACGCAGCCAGGCCAGCGTCGATGTGGAAGTGATCGAAATTCTCGACCAGGATAACGACAGCATCCCCGACGCCGAAGATACTTGCCCCGACCAACCCGGATTTTCCGCCACAGATGGCTGCCCGGATGCGGATGGGGATGGCGTGGCCGATGCCGAAGATGCCTGCCCCGATGAAGTCGGCGTGGCCGAAGCAGGTGGCTGCCCCGCAGCAGATGCGGACGACCTCGATGGGGATGGCGTACTCAACGCAGATGATGCCTGCCCCGAAGAGGGTGGCCCCGCCCCCTCGGCTGGCTGCCCTGACCGCGATGGCGACTTTGTCCACGACGCTATAGACGCCTGCCCCGACGAAGCCGGTAGCGGCGATGATGGCTGCCCGGTTCCGCCTGCCGCTGAACCCGCGGGTGATGGCGGCGCTCCGCTTCCCGATGGTGGCGTTCCAGTACCTGAAGGCGGCGATCCGGGCCTGGACATCCCCGACAGCGATAGCGATGGCGCCAGCGACGATATTGATCCCTGCCCGGATGAAGCTGGCCTGCCCGAACACGGCTACTGCCCCCCGCCCGAAGACCCGGCTCCCGAAGATGATGGCGGCGTACCCTTTGGCCCCATCCCTGACGGTGGCGGCGAAGAAACTGTCTATTCGGTTGAGTTTGATGCCCTGTCGTTCGAAGTCACCTCCGACGACTACGAATGGGTCTGGTGCTACGTACTGGCCGGAGACACCGGCTGGGAAAACTACCGCTTTGAACCCTCCGGCGTGCGACGCTGGAACCTGGAAGAGCAATTTGGCGGCGCGAACAGCCGCACTTTCTGGCTCGGAGAAGGCCAACAAATGCGAGTCAGCCTGCAATGCTGGGGCTGGCCGGGTTCGCCCCCATCGCATTATCTGGGCCTTCACCAGGCATCCTATGGCCCCGAAGATTGGCTCGGACAAGTACACACCATCCACTCTGAAGAAGGTGATGCCGGCCACGCCTTCACGGCTGAATACCGCCTGTGTTCGCCATCTTGTGATGAATCTGCTTTCCCACCGCCGCGCATCCACACCCAATACTTCTGGCTTGGACGCCAACAACTGGTCTGGGCTTGGGATGGCAATCTCGACGAAATCAGCGGCTATGCTGTCTATATCGATGGCGCGCGCACCCGCTTTGTCGATAAGAGTCGCAACTCCATCGTGATTGACGATTACCTGCCCGCGTGCGGCGAAACCCGCGAAATCCAGGTCACAGCCACCGACATCAGCGGAGGGTTTTCGGCTGAACGCGAGTCGCCACTAAGCAACACCTGGGTCATCGAAGGCGAACCCTGCCCATCCATTGCCCGCATCACATTCCAAACATTGCGCACTTACAATCTTCCTGAAGATTATGGCCGTGAATATTGCCAGGGTTTTACCGGCCCCATTGGCGGCTCTTTTTGGGCCACAGGCAGTGATGATGTCAGCTTGCGTCTGGATACTGCCTACCGCGCAATTTGGAATTACCTGGTAGGCGTCTGCCTCCAAGATAACTACGACCATCCCATTCCGATGCTTTTTGATGAATGCGGCGAAGAAGTTGTCATAGGCATGAGCGACCGAGATCGCTCACTCATCCATTGTCCGGCGACAAACGTCGTCGAAGTTCCTTTCGGCCCGGATGACGACCTCAGCTTTGGCGGATGGATCTATGAAACAGACCCCGATGGCATGTGGTTTAACCTTTTCTCCGGTGAAATCACCAGTCCTGCAGTCGCCGGATCGCGACAAATTAACAGCGAATATGTCATCAGCGATGAGCGCGGCTATATGGATCTGATTGTCACCATTGAAATCCTGCCATCCGGCCCGTAAACCGTTTTTTATCAGGAAGCCATGAAAGTAGGAAAAATTTCATGGCTTCCTGGTTTCCTTATGAGCTTGTCTACGAACAGGAGCAAACCATGCACAAACAACTTCGCTACGCCTTTATTGTAATTTTCCTGCTCAGTCTGCTGGCCTGCAACTTTACCAGCCTGAACGCTACCGAACCTCCGCCCGCAGCGCAGCCTGCCACGCAGCCCGCCGCTTCCTTCGACGCGCCAACTATGGCCTCTGCACCGCCGCAAACCCTGCCCGCAGACCTGATCCAGCCCGAAGACCTGGATTATCTGGGCGCTTTCCGCCTGCCAGCCGATGCCCCCGACGAAATCGGCTGGGCGTGGAGTAATTGGTCATCTGCATTAGCCTACTACCCCGAGGGCGATCCCGATGGTGCAAGCGATGGTTTCCCCGGTTCGCTCTTCGGCACCGGCCACGACTGGAATCAATTTGTGTCTGAAATCAGCATTCCTGCGCCGGTAATTTCCCCTACGAAAAATATAGAAGATTTGAATACCGCGGCAACCTTGCAGCCCTTTGCCGATATTCGCGGCGGCCTGTTTGATGATCTGGAACTACCGCGTGTTGGTCTGGCCTATCTGCCTGCACAGGGCGAACAAAGCGCAGGAAAACTCTATTTTGCGTGGGCGCCGCATCTCGATGAAGGCGCAACCAATCCATCACACGGATGGGCCTCTCTCGATCTCAGCAATCCGCAAACTGCGGGCGCCTGGCGAATCGCCGACTATGGCAATTACGTCACCGGCGATTATATCTTCCCGATCCCACAATATTGGGCCGATTCGTACACCGGCGGCATGTCGCTGGCGACCGGGCGCATGCGCGACGGTGGTCAGAGCGGGCAAGGTCCGGCGCTCTTTGCAATTGCTCCCTGGCAAAGCGGCAACCCGCCCACCGCAGGCAGCACGCTCCCGGCCACACCCTTGTTGTTGTATCAGGATGTTATTGTCGAAAATGGTATTACCCTGGACAATTATCATCATTCCGATGAATGGACCGGAGCAGCCTGGCTCGCAGCGGGTGAAAAGTCGGCCGTGATTTTTGTGGGCAACAAGGGTCTGGGTGAATATTGGTATGGCAACCCGGATGGCCCCTGCTTGGAGTGCGATGAACGCGGCTGGTGGAGTAGTGAATTTGTTGCCCAAATAGTATTCTACAATCCTGCCGATCTCGCCGCCGTAGCCCAGGGCACAATGGAATCCTGGGAGCCGCAACCCTACGCGGCGCTGAATATTGACGAATATCTCTACCACATCAAGGGCGTAATGCAAAAGCACCACGTCGCCGCGGCGGCTTTTGACCCCGACAACGGCCTGCTGTATATCGTCGAGCCATTGGCCGATGAAGAACGCTCCATTGTGCATGTCTGGCAGGTTCAACCTTGACACCTGCGCCAATTCGCAGATAATTGGACTCAACAACTAAAAAAGTAGGACAGGGTTAAATAACCTGTCCTACACCTTTAAAGGCAATGACGGAGAAAAGTACATCTGCAGAAACCCCCAGAGAGGCGCGGGCATAGGCTGAAACCCCCGCCGGGCCGAACCAGACCGAAGTTCCCTCCTGAGCCGCTCAGGGGAAAAGCGCCCATGCGCCAGTAGTCTGAGCCGTTATCCCAACGTTATACGGGAAGCCAATCGCCCGATCAGGGCCGTTGGAACCAAGTGGGTCGCGCTAGCGACCAACAAGGGTGGTACCGCGGGAAATCACTCCCGTCCCTTTTTGTGGGATGGGCGTTTTTATTTAATTTCGGAGGTGGAAGTTGCTCGACAAATTGGAACAAATCAGGCAGGATGCGCTGCGCGCACTTGCCGATACACAGGATGAAACATCCCTAGACCAGTGGCGGGTAGCCCATTTAGGGCGTAGTTCTGCCATTATGGATGTCTTCAAAAATATGGGCGCGCTCGCGAAAGAAGAACGCGGCCCAGTGGGACGCGCCGCCAATGAAGTCAAACAAGCCCTCGAGGCAGAACTGACTCAGAAAACGGCGACCCTCGCCGAGGCCGCGCTGACGCGCTCCCTCACCCAGGATAAGCTCGATGTCACTCTCCCGGGGCGCGCCATCCCACGCGGACGTTTGCATCCCGTCACCCAAACCCTGCGCGAAATTTACCGCGTCTTCGCCGATATGGGCTTCCAGGTCTATCTCTCGCGCGAAGTCGAGACGGATGAGTACAACTTCCAGTATCTCAACTTCCCGCCGCATCACCCGGCGCGCGAGATGCAAGACTCATTTTACGTTGAATCCGCCGACGAGCGCGGCGACAACCCCATGCTGATGCGCACGCACACCTCTGGCGGGCAAATTCACGCGATGCGCGAATATTCGGCAGAGAACCCTGAATACCCACCCCCTGTGCGTATTATTTTGCCGGGGATGTGTTACCGCAACGAGCAGGTCAGCACGCGTTACGAGAGCCAGTTCACCCAGGTGGAGGGGCTGGCCGTGGGCGAAGAGATTACCTTCAGCGATCTGAAAGGCACGCTGAGCGATTTTGCTCGCCGCATGTTCGGGCAAAATGTGCGCTCACGCTTCCGGGCTTCGCACTTCCCCTTCACCGAACCCAGCGCCGAGATGGATATTGAATGCTTCTTGTGCGGCGGCGAAGGCTGCGGCGTGTGCAAACATTCCGGCTGGCTGGAGATTTTGGGCTGCGGCATGGTACACCCCACCGTACTCACCAACGGCGGCTACGACCCTGAACAATATACCGGTTTCGCCTTCGGCATGGGGCCAGAACGCATCACCATGCTGCGCCATCATATTGAAGATATTCGCTATTTCTGGGCGAATGATATGCGTTTCTTGGAGCAATTTTAGGGATTTCACCACAAAGGCACTAAGGCACAAAGAATTTCAAATCTTTTCTTAGCTGGACTTTATCCATTTGCACATTAACAAAAGCAGGGTAAGCTAGGACATTTCTCCGCCAAGAGAGGTGTCGAGATGCTCACCCTGCCTGACGAATATACCATATTGCTTGCGCACTTTCGGCCA
>Ga0233437_1000738_pt1 | contig 69592 bp, 62 predicted proteins | sample SI_122_August201_FD_182714 | JGI IMG/M metagenome (GOLD analysis project Ga0233437, IMG submission 182714) | Seawater microbial communities from Saanich Inlet, British Columbia, Canada - SI_122_August2016_200_MG | ecosystem: Environmental > Aquatic > Marine > Inlet | place: Canada: British...
TTTGACAGCGATCAGGCCATGATCCGGGTGGATATGTCCGAATATATGGAAAAGCATTCCGTGGCCCGGCTCATTGGGGCACCCCCGGGATATGTGGGATATGATGAAGGCGGTTTATTGACGGAAGCTGTAAGAAGACGTCCTTATTCCGTGGTTTTGTTTGATGAGATTGAAAAAGCCCATCAGGATGTATTTAATGTTCTTCTCCAGGTGCTTGATGACGGCAGGATGACGGATGGACACGGCCGGACCGTAGATTTTAAAAATACCATAATTATTATGACGTCAAATGTCGGGTCCAGATTCCTGGAAGATCTTGGAACAGACGGGCTTGATGATATAAACGTTAAAAAGGAAATAGCCCATGCATTAAAACAGGTTTTCAGACCGGAATTTTTAAACCGGATTGATGAAGTCATAACCTTTCATGCTTTAACAATGGAGAATATAAAACAGATTGCCACAATCCAGATCGAAAAACTCAATCAAAGGCTCAAATCCCGTAATCTGAAGATCCATCTGGATGAAAGGGCAATGGAATACCTTGCCCAAAAAGGATATGATCCCATTTTTGGTGCACGCCCTTTAAAAAGGGTTATTCAGCAGACTCTTGAAAATCCCCTGTCCATGGCGATCCTGAAAGGGGAATTTGGTGAAGGATCAACCATTCATTTTACCAGAAACAAGGATGGGTCAGGGCTGGATATGAATCGTTGAACCTTGTTTTGAGGGTTCAAGGGTATTGACCATGGCTCCCCGGTAGGATGGTATTTCAATGCCATCCACCATTTCCGTATCAGACGAACGGGGTTTGGCAAACTGTCCGGCAATCCGGCCGACCTTGATAGCGGGTTTTTCCAGCTTGATTTGGTCCATTCTGTGGTCAGAGAATTTGCCGGAAAAAGAAAAAAACCTTATTGAAATCAATATTGAGCGGCATCTGCCAGGGCCAACGCATGTAAACAATATTTTGCTCTGCTATCCGCTACAATGATTGTAATTGTCGGCACAGCTAGCTCAGGTCAATTTGCCTTGAATGAGCATTTTGGGACCTGTTGTTACAGGCTCTGACGGGCGAAACGTTAAGTGGCGGGAACTGTCTGAGGGAAGCGAGTTTTTCCGCCACAAGTGCAGCCCGACATAGAGCATGTCAACTTGTCCCATCCAGCGAAGGAAAGGTAAACTGACCTGAACTGGTATGGACTAATCATAAAAAAGTTACATGCGTTGGCCCTGCGGCATCTGCAACCTTCTATTGACAAAAATTGCCGTCCTATCTATATTAAAATTTCTATAATTCCAGAGCAATTATTAATTTCACTATACTAAGAAGCTTTTGGACGAGAATGATTATAGAATGGACTACCTGGAAAATGATCGTTCAGGAGCAATTAGGGGTTGAATTTAATAAACAATGTCTGGTCAAGGGTTTATCTCTTCGAATACTAAACCATAGAGGAAAATACATATGGATTTTTTCTTCCAACCAAAAGGAGTGGCAGTTATCGGTGCTTCTGCCAATCAGGACACAGGCGGCAACACCATCATCGCCAACCTGCAGAAAGGCTACCATGGAGCGATTTACCCTGTAAACCCCCGCTACGATGAAATCAATGGCCTGAAGTGTTATGCCTCCATTCTGGATGTACCCAATCCCGTGGATATGGCGATTGTATATTTAGATGCCAAGCGGGTTCCCCAGACCATGCGTGACTGCGCACGTCGTGGTATTTCAGGTGCCATGCTTCAGTCTGCCGGGTTTTCAGAATCCGGTCCCCAGGGGGCTGAACTGCAGAATGAAATTGCCAGGATTGCCAAAGAGACCGGTATCAGACTGTGGGGACCCAATTGCATGGGGTTGGTGGATGCGGTCAACCGTAATGTCTTTTCAACGGTTTCCCATGCCATCTGGAGTGCCGGGCTGACTCCGGGCAATGTTTCTCTCATCGTTCAAAGCGGAATGCTGGCTGGTGCATTCCTCATCGATATCATGACCCATGGGGCCATGGGTATCAGCAAGGTTTGTTCCATAGGCAACAAGATGGATGTCGATGAAAGCGATATCCTCGAATATCTGATGGATGATCCAGAAACGGGTGTCATCGGTCTTTACCTTGAATCCATTGTGGACGGTCCTCGTTTTATTGACCTTTGTCGGCGCTCCACCAAACCGATCGTGATGCTGAAAGGCGGCAAAAGCGCTAAAGGGGCCGAGGCCGCCCTGAGCCACACTGCCAGTCTTGCCGGTGACGGTGCTGTGGTGAGCGGTACCCTGGGCCAGGCAGGCGTGGTGGAAGCGAATGATTTTTACCAGATGATGGACCTGTGCCGGGTGCTGGGAGCCTTTCCTGATCTGGCCGTGGAGCGCAGTAACCGAGTTGCCGTTTTGACCTATAGTGGTGGTGCCGGGATCGTATCTACAGATTTCATGGACAACCTGGGCTTGTCTCTGGCAGAGCTTTCCCCGGATTCCGTTGAAATTCTTCAGTCGGTTTATCCTGGCTGGATGATGCCGGCCAATCCCATTGATCTCTGGCCGGGTATCATCGATAATGGGGCTCCCAAAGTTTACAACCGAGCAGTGCGTACAGCCTGCAACGATCCAGGCGTCGATGGTATTTTTGCCCACTGTTTTGTTGGCGGCTTTGCACTTGAGCCGGATCTGATCACAATGGCCCGGCTGGCCCGGGAAGCCGGCAAACCGTTGATTTGCTGGATTTCAGGTGAAAGGGATGCTGTGCATCGTTTCCAGATACAGGCTCAGAAATTAAATGTTCCAGTGTTTCGCGAGATCTACCGGGCAATGGAATGCCTGGGCGTTCTTCTTAACCGACGTTCTGGAGTGGTTATAGAAGACCTGGAGCCCGTGACGCTGAAAATACCCACAGATCTTTTCCCGACAGGTTTGGACCAATCTCTGAATCTGGATGAACACAGATCCAAACAGATTCTGGCAGCCATGGATGTCCCCGTGGTGCAGGAGCGGCTGGCTGCCACTGGGCAGGAAGCGTTATTCACTGCTGAATTCTTTGGGTTTCCAGTTGTTCTCAAAGGCATTTCCCAAGGCTTGATTCACAAGACTGAAGACGGTCTGGTTCAGCTCAACATATCCTCGCCACACCAGGTCAAAACTGTTTTTGCTGAATTGCTGGACAGAATGCAAGGTAAGGGCAAGGTGTTGGTGCAGGCCCAGGTGGCCGGGGGACTGGAGTTGATCGTGGGATTGATCCGCGATCCTCAGTTTGGTCCCTGTGTGATGTTCGGCCTGGGCGGGGTTTTGACTGAACTGCTGGGTGACAGAGTCTTTGCGGCTGCCCCGATCACCCATGCAGATGCATTGGCCCTGATCTCAAGACTTAAAAATCAGAAATTATTAAATGGCTTCCGGGGGGCAAAACCCCTTGACCGGTTCACCATGGCAGACGTGCTGGTTCGCATCAGCGCCCTTGGTGTGAATTTCCCCCGGGTAATAGAAGTCGATATTAACCCCCTGATTGTTGTAGACGGTCAGCCAGTGGCAGTGGATGCAGCCATCATCCTAAAAGAGGATGAACAAGATGATTGAAATCAGATGGCAAGGCCGTTGCGGGCCGGTTAAAGTCTTCTTTTTTAAAAACTGCATTAACCCTTCTTCTCAAAATTGATCTACATAATTTTTTGTTTCTTCATTCTGGGCAAGAAATCTGTAAAGGGTTGCTCTTCCAACACCTAGTACCCTTGCGGCCTTGGATTTATTGCCACCGGTTTTTTTGATTGCCGCCTTAACGGATTCAATGTCAAGCTTGCCCTTTGGAGAAATGATCTGTTGAGCCCGGGGTCTGTCTGATACTCTAAGGCTGAGGTCTATATCCTGAATGATTTCCATGGGCAGGTCTGACGGCAGTATCCGGCTCCCCCTTGAGCGCACAACGGAAAACTGGATCGCATTTTTTAACTCCCTGACATTGCCGGGCCAATGATAGTCAAGCATGATATCAAGAGCATCGTCGGCAAGTTGCGGGACGCTATTTGGACTTTCCTGTTCAGCTTCCTTTAAAAAATGGGCAGCCAGAAGGGGAATATCGTTTTTGCGCAGCCTTAAAGGTGGCAGCTGGATGGGTATTACATTGAGCCTGTAAAAAAGGTCTTCCCTGAACCTGCCTTCCGTGACTTCCTTTTTAAGGTTTTTATTGGCAGCACTTATAATCCTTACATCCACTGAAACTTTTTTTTCCCCACCGACTTTTTCAAAAGACCCCTCCTGTAAAAACCTTAAAAGCTTTACCTGGGTTTTTAATGGCAGGTCAGCCACTTCATCCAGAAAAAGAGTTCCCTTATGGGCCAGCTCAAATCTTCCTTTTCTTTCTTTGATGGCTCCTGAAAAAGCCCCTTTGACATGTCCGAATAATTCACTTTCCACAATTCCTTCCGGAATGGCTCCGCAGTTTACAGGAACAAAGGCACCGTTGCCATAGGCGCTGATATCATGAATGGCATAGGCCACTCGTTCCTTTCCTGTGCCCGTATCACCGGATACATGTACTGGATAATTGTACAGGGCAACATCCCTTATCTGCCTGAAAATGTCCTGCATGATTTTGTCTTTGCCGATAATGCCTGCAAAACTGGAAATATTCTCAGCTTTTAAGGACAAGTTAAAGGTCTCCGTCACATCCCTGAAGGATGCAAGAACTCCCTTGAATATATTGTCATGGCTGATGATTCCAGCCACGGTCATTTCAAGCTGGCGCGCAGACCCCTCTTTGGTAACAATGTTCAAAGGATATTCTTTTGAACCGGAAGAAAAGTCTGGTATGCCATCACAAAATGAACATTTTCCCCCGCAGAAAGGTGATTCGAAAACGATATGACAGTCTTTGCCTATTACTTCTTTTTTTGAATATCCGGTAATTCTTTCAGCTTCTTTATTAAAAACAGTAATGATTCTTTCGGGGGTATGGGCAATTATTCCAAGTTTTAGATTGTCCAGAATAAGATTAAGATTGTCCAGGTCCAGTATGGGTTGCATCAAGTCAGGCATTGTGAAATTTTCCAAATCCGATAAATTAATATTTATTTAAGTTTACTGATCAGGTAAATGACACATTTGTGTATCAGACGCAATGTTTTTTTAAAGGAGAGCACAAGATATTATCAAATTTTATTTAAAAGCAGGAAATCTGCAGAAGAGATTTTTTAAGCGGCAGGATGAAACCACACCCGAAGATTTGAAAAATCTTCGGGTTAAAAAATTATTCCCGAAAGATGCAGTCTTTGGGACAATTTTTTATGGCTTCATGAATATCTTCATCTGAGTAGTCATCAAGGGCAAGTACTTCAACATAGCCTGCATCATTAATGGCAAATGCATGGGGGGCCACCTCAACACAGATTTCGCAGAGAATACAGCAACTCAGTTCAACAACCGGGGTTCCCATGGATGACAAGGTTTCCATATTATTTAGAAAATCGGTCTATTTGAAAAATCGATTTAAAAGCCCTTGAAACGCTTTGCCGTGGCGGGCTTCGTCCTTACACATTTCATGTACTGTATCATGAATGGCATCAAGTCCAAGCTCTTTGGCTTTTACTGCAATTGCTTTTTTGCCGGCGCAGGCACCATTTTCGGCAAGAACCCTGACGGTCAGATTAGCCTTTGTATCGGCTTCAAGCACTTCACCTAAAAGTTCTGCGAATTTTGCTGCGTGTTCAGCTTCTTCAAAGGCGATTCTTTTATAGGCTTCTGCAACTTCCGGGTATCCTTCACGGTCTGCCTGGCGGCTCATGGCAAGGTACATGCCAACTTCCGTGCATTCACCAGCGAAGTTATCCTTTAATCCCTGAAGGATTTCGGCATCCACACCTTTTGCCACACCGATTGAATGGCCATCCGCCCATACGAGGTCACCTTCCTGGACTGAAAATTTTGCCTTTGCTGCGCCGCATTGGGGGCATTTTTCAGGGGCATCGTCACCTTCATGGGAATAACCGCAAACTGAACAAACATAAGTCTTCATTAAATAATCTCCTTTTTTTTTGAATTGTCCCACCAGCCTTTTTGAATATGTGCATGCTTTTCTTTTTGTGCAAGATCAAGGAGCCGGTAGCCTGAATCCAGAAGGATGCCGTAAAGAACACCGCATCCGGGGTCTTCCTGCTGATCGTAACCTGTTTGCGCAAGCTTGATCATTTGCTGCGCAAGGTCAATGGTCCGGGCAATATTTATGTCACACTTTTTTTTAAGCATAAATCCATCAGTATTATTTATTTTACACATATTTGGCTAACTTTGTCTATAGGGTTTATATTCAATTACCATGCCATAAAATAAACTATGCAGATATTTTGCGGTTTTTACATGACATTACCAGGTCTGAAATTCGTGTTGAAATAAAATCCCAGTCCGTAAATAAATCAATTTGACGATTGTCTGTAATAATGTTTTCAGGTACAAGGCTGCAATCAAAGCATCCGGCATTAATCAAAGCTCTGACGGCATATCCTTTTTTTATGGGATCAGCAGAGTGTAAATATCCAAATAAAAGCCCTTTTGTCTTTTCATCCAGGTTGTGGGGATTTGATTCAAGGTATGTCCCAACTCCCCATAAAACACCTCTTTGAAGCGCCTCATGTTCAATGTGATTGCCGTCCGGATCAAGGTATGAGAAAAGAATGGATTCAAATTCCGCGGCAAGTTCCGGGCTCTGACAAAGGATTTCTCCCATGGCTTCAGGCGATCCCCATCCAATTCCGCCGGATTCGTCATTCAGGTTCCACATGATCCTCCGCATGACAATCCTGGCTTTTTCCATATTTTTCTGCGCCATTCGTGTGACAAGACGTCCCATTGCTGCAATGCTTCGAAATTTTATCAGTTCATCCGTATGATAAAAATGGGAAAAAAGATGCCCGACCAGTTGTTCATCCGGAATCTGTTCCAGCTTTTCCATGGCAGTTTCCCGACAGGGCTCCAGAAGAATCTCGCCCACCTTTCTTTTTGTTTTTCTTCCATAGGGTTTTGTCATGGGACACCTCTTTTTATAAATTTTAAAAGCGTATTAAAATTAAAAAGCATGAACCATGCCAGATATCTGCATGCCGGTATAGAGGAAGAAAGGTCAGGGCGGATCGTCTCAAAAACCCTGTTTTTGTCTCAAATTATGGGACATTTTTGTTTCGGGATACAATATTACATTTTGATCCGGCCCCGTTTTTTTAATTTTCCGGATTATTCAATTTCATAGGCAAGGCTGACCTGGACCTGGATTCGACTTTCCCCCGGCTCCATGGGAGGTGCCATTGCCTCGGCTTTTGCCTGCATGCCAGCGGAACGCAGCATATTTGACCTGGACGGCCTGGCAACCGGATATGAACTCAGGGAAACAATTTGTTTTAACTTTACACGGGCGGCTTTGGCCAGCGTTTGCGCCCTTGCTATAGCCTTCTGGGTGGCAAGGGTAAGGGCTTTATTTTCCAGGAGTGTCCTGTTTTTAATGTAAAATTTAATACTGTGAATATTGTTGGCACCATTTTCCAGTGCGGTTGCTATAATTGCGGAAGCATGCATAGACAGTTGATCCGGTGCAAACTTTTCAAGGATCACTGCAATACCATTGTGAACTTCATACCCCTTGATTTTAGGTGGTTTTGCTTTGTAATCCCTTTGAGGCGTTACCCGAAAATCAATTGTATTGAGTGCAAGACGTTCAATATTCAACAATTTGACAGCCGAAAGAACTTTATCCGTGACGTCCGTGTTTTCCGCACTGACCCTTTTCAGATTCCGTCCCCGGGTGACAACGGAAATGGAAATCCTGACAGAATCATTTGCACCGATCACCTCGGCAGTACCGTCCGTAAGAATTAAATTGCGGTCTGAAGCCTGCCCGGACTCGGCCGCAGCAGTAAAGGGGTTGAACAAAACACCAAGCAATAGTGTCACAATAAATATTTTTTTCATTCTTGCCTCCCAGGGCTGGATTCTTGATTTACAGATACCCGCCGGTTTCCATTTACAATATTTTTTCATGATAATACTTTAACCGGCCTAAATCAAGTTCCCGGTACTCCATTATCCGGATGTGAACTTTTGCCCTGTATCTGTTTTACTTTATTGAAAATATTTTCTATAAACAATCCATACCTTTAAACCATTGCGATGCGATTTTTTTAATTTTCTCCAAAAGGATTTGAATTATGCCTTTAACAGACCATAAAAATCATCCTTATTCTTTCTGCCGGATAGATATTGATAAGATCGATCCTTCTTCCTTCCAGTCCCGCAGATACTTTGACGAAAACAGTTTAAGAGAGCTGGGTGCAAGTATTGCAGCCGATGGATTGATTGAACCCATTATCCTCCGCCCGCAAAAAAATGGAAGGTTTGAGCTTATAGCAGGGGAACGAAGATTAAGGGCCGTCAGAGAATACACGGATATGGACGATATCCAGGCAAAGATCGTAGAAGTAGATGATCTCAAGGCAAGACGGATAAGCAATTCCGAAAACATTTTAAGGCAGGATTTATCAGCCATAGAGTCCATTGAAGCCACCATTAAAATCATTGATGTGGAAATGGGAAAAGAGCCAGGGTATTTGACGGTGGGTAAAACACCCCTTGAAAGGGTGCATAAAATACTGTCAAAGCTTGATTCCATAAGGCGGAGCAGGGAACGTGGGTCTGTTGTTTTAGAGACTGAAAATGACCTGTCCAACAAATATGTTGGACAGGTAGAGTCAATTTTCAAAAATCTCCCGAAACCCTTGAAGTGGCAGTCTTTCCTGTTACATGACCTGGTTTTGTTAACCGACATTCCCTCCAAAGTTCAAAAAGCATCAGTGAAACATAGCCTGAACAAAGCGCAGACAAAAGCCCTGGCACAACTTGAACAGGTATCAGATAAAGTTTTTCACGATGTTACCCGGAAAAATTATATCCCGTTTAAAGGGGTGAACAACAGCCTTTCGCCGGAACCTGCACTGAATGAATGCAGCGCAAGGGAGATCCAGGTATTTGCAGAAAACCTGGAAAGGACAAACCAGAAAAAAGAACAGAAAAAAGATGACTCGCAGCGGGAGATGAATACGGGAATCAAGATTGCCATGATGATGCGTCTTGGCATCCCCCTTGTCCGGATTGCACAGCGCTTGAATATCCACAGGGAAACCATTTCAAAATACGCCCAAAAAAACAATGCGCTTATAAAAAAAATCCTCCAGGATTCTAAGGACGGGTTTTCCACCCCTGATATTGCCCGGAAATATTTTATCCCGCAAACCCTTGTCTGGTCCGTGGTGCTTCAAAACAAAACAGACCAGGAGCGATTCAGGGCTTTGATCTGGGGGCTGCGGACATGGGATAATTGGTATTTCAACGATGTGGATCACAGGTTTGGAGATGACTGGCCCGGAAGAATCCCGGCCCAGCTTGTTGCCCATACCCTTTTTTACTTTACAAGGCAGGACGATCTTGTATTTGACCCCATGGCAGGCGGCGGGGTGGTGCCGGACACCTGTCTTGTCTTCAAGAGAAAATGCTGGTCTTTTGATCTTTCAGACCGGATGAAAAAAAGGCCTGAAATAGAACCCTTTTTATGGGACAGTAAAAACCCTGCCTGGCCTGTTAAAACAACTGCAAAACCCGACTTGATCTTTTTTGATCCGCCCTATTTTAAAAAAATGGCAGACCATTACATGAAAGGCAGTATTTCAGATTTTTCCCGGCCCCGGTATCTGGAATTCTTTAAAAATCTTTTCAGCCTCATGAAAGAGCATTCAAAATCCACCACCCGTATGGCCTTTCTTAATGCAGATTTCAGGGACTTCCAGAGCAGTCCGGCCATGGATGAAGATCCTGAAAATGCCATCCTGGTTTTCGATTATATGAAGCTGCTTGAAAAATGCGGATGGAAAATCACCCATTTAATAGATTGTCCCCTGTCATCTGAAAGATTTTCAGGAAATATGGTAAGCCACATGCAGAAAAATAGAACACTCGGTATTACCAGGAGAACCTTGATCATAGGGAAACTGGATCAATAGCCAAAACATAAACAACCCTCACCCTTTAATCTCATGGGCAGGCCTGTAAAACAGGCATTTTTTCAAGTTTCCCCTGAAAGCCTGCCCTATAAGCAGTATTGTGCTCTTGAAATTGTTTTAAAATCAGGTAAAAAATGAATATTTTTTATATTGAAAGTTGATTCTTTGAATGGTGGATTAAATATCTTTAAAACACAAAATATCGTATCTGGCAATGATACAGAAAACCCAAAATTATTAATAATTAGTCCTGATGTTTGAAAATTAAGGCCGGGGAAAACCATAATAGACGAAGTCCACACCTTGAAATCTTAAAGACACAGATACGAATCAAAACAGTTTTTCGCTGAAAATTAAAACACCAATCATGCAACAAACTTGAGATAAAAGTGTTTGACATTCTTAAGCCCTATAAAAACAGGATTTGATCAGGAATACCGGAGTTTTATATAAATTTACTATATTTAATTGATTTTACCGCGATTAAGCGATATTGAGATGACAGTACTGTGTGTAAATATCTAAAAAGACCGGAAATAGTTGCTCAGGACTAGTCAACATGGATACAGCCGTAAAAAATAAAATAGGGAAGTCTCCAAACTTTTCGTTTCTATCTGAACACAGCACTCTTCTTTTCACAATTGTATTTGCATATCTCATATGAATATTCTAATCGATACAAATATAATAATTCCGCTGGAGCCTGGTTCTTTAGCCGATTTAGAAATTAATACAGAGTTAGCATTACAGTTCCACAGTTTGGTACAGAAATCTGAAAATGTTGCCTATGTCCACCCAGCCATTGAGCATGATTTTAGTAGAGATAAAAATGTGGAGAGGGCCAATCTAAGAAAAACACTTGTTAAACGTTATAATATCATCGATTCTCCCCCACCCGTCACTATTTTGGATACAACTCATGTTGGGACACCAGAGTTTGGATCTAATGATTATGTTGACAACTGCTTTTTAGCATCCCTAAAAGGTGATGCAGTTGATTACCTTGTAACAGAGGATAAAGGTATACATAAAAAGGCAAAAAAGGTTGATTTACAATCGCGAGTTCTTTATCTGAAAGATGCTATTTCTTTATTGCAAGATTTCTTTGATGAGACCCCTCCACCACCTCCATCGGTCGAAACGAAGAAAGTATACACATTGGACGAAAGAGATCCAATTTTTAGTTCTCTCAGAAAAGATTATTCTCCCGGATTTGATCCCTGGATTCAAAAATGCAAACTGCAACATAGAGATGCCTATGTCATTTTCAATAAAGGAGGCACCAGTATGGCAGGCATTTGTATCCTTAAAAAAGAAGACTACCTTCCAACGGGCGAATCAGGTAAAACACTCAAACTTTGCACGTTCAAAGTCTCTGAAACACAACACGGTAACAGATATGGAGAGCTTTTATTAAAAACTGTTTTTGATTATGCCGATACGAACAATTATCAACATCTGTACTTTACAACATTTCCAAAGCACCATGATCTGATAGAATTTGCAAAATCATTTGGTTTTGATTCTATTGAAAAACAAGATGAAGATGAAATTTTCATGCAAAAATTTTTGGTTTTTTCAAAGGAAGATACTTTGAAATATAGTCCTCTTGATTTTCATGTAAAATTTGGTCCACGAGTTACACTCTTCGAAAGCAACTCATCTTTTATTGTCCCGATAAAACCAGAATTCCATGACGTCCTTTTTCCTGAAATGCGGGAGGAACTTTCATTATTTCCTGACCAAAAACCTTGCGGGAACAGTATTAAAAAAGCTTATTTAAGTAATTCAGCAACTAAACTTTTGAAGCCAGGCGACAATGTCTTGTTTTACCGATCAAAGTTTAAACCCTCTATTACTGCCATAGGCATAGTAGAAAGCTTTATCCGTTCAACCGATGCAAATCAAATTGCAAGATACGTGGGATCTCGAACAGTTTATAGATATGCAGATATTGCTAATATGTGCACAAAATCAAAAAGAGACACATTGGCAATTAAATTTCGATATGTTAAACATCTTGAATCCAGTATAGGGATCAAAGAACTAAAGGAGAATTCAGTTTTAAATGGGGCACCGCAGTCAATTACAAAGATCAAACCAGAAGGGGTGGAATGGATAAGGCAAAAACTAAAGATGTGATAGCGCTGTCAATAAAACCAGTGTATGCAAATGCGATTCTTTCTGGTGAGAAAACTGTCGAATTTCGGAAAAATGGAATTCCGATAGCAGTTAAAACAATTGTTCTTTATTCCACTCAACCAGAGCAGAAAATTGTTGGATATTTTGATGTCAAGAGTTGCAAGGTTGCTCCGCCGTCTGTGCTATGGGAAAAGTATGGAAAATTGGGTCGCATAGGGTTTGATGATTTTAATTTGTATTATAAAAACAAACCATCTGGAAAATGTTTTATTGTTGAAAAGTCTTATCGTTTTGTGGTGCCGATACCACTTAGCAAATGCAAATCATTTTCAAAATCTCCACAGTCATTTGCCTATCTTCTTAAATCTGAGTGGAAAAATATGAAAAGGAAAAAAGTCGTACATGTCTAAAACAACAAATAATATGGCCGCATATATCTGGTCTTTGGCCGACTTATTACGGGGTGATTTCAAACAGAGCCAGTATGGCCGGATCATTTTGCCCTTTACACTGTTGCGCCGTCTGGAAGGGGTGCTGGAACAAAGCAAAGCTTCAGTTCTTGCCAAACACAAAGAAATCCAGAAAATGGATCTGCCCGAAGAAGCAGAGGAAAAGCTGTTGCTGCGTGCAACCAATGGGCTGTCATTTTTTAATATTTCTCAGATGAATCTCTCTAAACTGGGTGAATCAGATATAAAAGACAATCTGGAATCCTATATCCAGGGTTTTTCCAAAGATGCCAGGGAGATCTTTGAATACTTTAATTTCAGTGAGTTTATTGGTCAGCTAAGCGATGCCAACTTATTATACAAGGTAGTACAAAAAGTCAGGAAAACAGATCTAAGTCCCAAGGCCATTTCCAATCATGAGATGGGCCTGGTCTTTGAAGAGCTTATCCGCAGGTTTGCTGAAAGTTCCAATGAAACCGCAGGCGAGCACTTTACCCCGCGTGATATTGTAAGACTCACCACCTCCCTTGTATTTATGGAAGATGATGATGCCCTGACAAAGCCGGGTATTATCCGAACCATTTATGATCCCACTGCCGGGACCGGGGGATTCCTTTCTTCGGGCATGGAATATGTCCATGAGTTAAACCCGAAAGCTGTCATGCGGGCGTTTGGCCAGGAATTAAACCCGGAAAGTTATGCCATCTGTAAAGGGGATATGCTGATCAAGGGCCAGGAAGTCGATAATATTAAACTTGGCAATACCCTGTCCGGTGATCAGCTTTATTCTGATAAATTTGATTATATGTTATCCAATCCGCCCTTTGGTGTTGATTGGAAAAAAATTGAAGATGTTGTCAAGGATGAAAACACCCTCAAGGGGTATGATGGTCGTTTTGGACCGGGATTGCCAAGGGTCTCTGACGGTTCGCTGTTGTTTCTGCTGCATTTGATCAGCAAATTGCGGGATGCCTCAGAGGGTGGTGCCAGAATCGGCATTATCCTGAATGGCTCTCCCTTGTTTACCGGAGGCGCCGGATCAGGCGAATCCGAGATCCGCCGGTATATTCTGGAAGCAGATCTTTTAGAAGCCATTGTTGCCCTGCCCACGGACATGTTCTACAACACCGGCATTGCCACCTATGTCTGGATCTTATCCAATAAAAAATCAAAAGAACGAAAAGGCAAGGTCCAACTGATAAACGGGGTGAACCTGTATGGTAAAATGCGCAAATCTCTGGGTTCCAAACGCAAGGTGATGGATGACACAGATATCGCCACAATTACCCGATGTTTTGGGGATTTTGAAGTCATTGATGCCCAAAAACTTGACAAACCCATGGAACAAAAAAGCAATCGTGGCCGGCAATCTGAAAATCCCGTAACAGAAGCTCCCAAAACTTTTGGCAGTAAAATTTTTGATTATTATGAATTCGGTTATCGCCGCATCACTATTGAACGCCCCCTTCGTGAATCCTTTCAGTTCAGCAATGAACGAATTGCTGAACTCCGATTTGTACCCAGGCCTTTAAACGCGGTTATGAAATGGGTGTATGAAGAATATGGTCAACAGTGGTCAGATGATAATGATTGCAAGTACTATGGTATCCTGTCTGAACATGAAGATTGTATCCGCAAAACAATCAAAAGCAATTTTCCCAAATTAAAAGAAAAACAGATCAAAACGCTGCTGGACGATAAACTGTGGTTAACCCGGAAACAGATCATGCTCAAAGCAAAAGATCTCCAACAAGCCATTGGTACGGATCAGTTCGATGATATGAATCTGTATAACGATATGATCAAAGCCACGGGTATTCAGTTAGACGCCAAAGAGAAAAAACAGATTACCGTAGCCGTGAGCTGGAAAAATCCGAAAGCAGAAAAAGTAATCAAGAAAGTGCATAAAAAAACGAATTCTGATCCTGTTTATGGCTTGTTTGATGTGGAAGGAAAGGTGATGGAATATAAGCCTGATAGTGATCTGAGAGATTATGAAAACGTTGCCCTTGATCCCTCCAAGTCCGTGAATGATTTAAATGAAGCCTATTTTGCCAGAGAGGTTTTACCCCATGTGCCCGAAGCCTGGATTGATGCCAAGAAAAAGGATGCAAAGGATGGAGAGATCGGTATTGTGGGATATGAGATTCCCTTTAACCGGCATTTTTATGTGTATCAGCCGCCTCGGGATCTGGCCGAGATTGATGCAGATTTGAATAAGGTGAGTGCCGAGATTTTGGAGTTGCTTCAAGAGGTGCATTTATAATGGGGGTAAGATATCAGGCTTATCCTGAGTATAAGGATTCAGGGGTTGAGTGGTTGGGGGTGGTTCCTGAACATTGGGAAACCATCCCTGTGGGACGGTTATTTAGGCGAATCAAAAGAAACAACCATGTTGATAAAGAGTTGCTTTCTGTTTATAGGGATTATGGTGTTATTCCGAAAAACAGTAGAGAAGATAACAACAATAAACCATCTGATGATTTAACTCCTTATCAATTAGTAAAATCAAACGATTTGGTCATGAATAAAATGAAAACATGGCAAGGTTCAATAGCCATGTCAGAATATGAAGGAATTGTAAGTCCAGCATATTTCGTTTATCAACCTTCATCAAACCTTTTTAAAATGGCCTATCCAAAATACATACATTATTTACTGCGAAATCCAATGTATATTGCACAATACATGAGAAGGTCAAAAGGTATTCGTGTTAATCAGTGGGATTTAGACCCTAATGAGTTTCAACGTATAGAACTATTAATTCCAGGAAAAGACGAGCAAAGCAAAATATTTCAATTTCTTGACCATGAAACCACCAAAATCGACACTCTGATCAAAAAACAACAACAGCTCATCAAACTGCTGAAAGAAAAACGTCAGGCAGTGATCAGCCATGCGGTTACCAAAGGGTTGAATCCCGATGTTCCCATGAAGGATTCCGGTGTTGAGTGGTTGGGGGTAGTGCCTGAAAATTGGAATGTCACACCACTTAAACATTTGGTATCAAAATCTATAATTGATGGCCCTCACGAATCGCCAATAAAATGTGATGAAGGTATCCCATTTGTTTCTGCCGAGGCAATCCGAGATGGGGAAATTAATTTTGAAAAAATATGGGGTTATATTTCTAAAGAAGATCATAAAAGATTCTCTAAAAGATTCTCTCCAAAAAAGAATGATATTTTCATGGTTAAATTAGGTGCAACAACAGGAAAGGTTGCCATAGTTTGTACTAACAAAGAGTTTAATATTTGGGTGCCCTTAGCCGCTATAAGAATTAAAAAGCCAATTGATGCAAAATTTATTTTTTTTCAATTACAGTCCAGCAATGTACAAGATGCAATTCAAATGTCATGGACATATGGTACCCAACAAACACTAGGATTAAAAACGTTGGAAAATTTTAGGTTACCGATTCCAGGGATAAAAGAACAACTAAAAATCGTTAGCTTTTTGGATAGCATAATTCCTACTCTTGAAATTTCAATTCAAAAAGCAAATGAGCTAGTGACCTTGTTGCAAGAACGCAGAACCGCCCTGATCTCAGCCGCAGTAACCGGCAAAATAGATGTCCGAGACTGGCAATCACCTGTACAAACCCGAATCAATAAGGAAGGTAACTCATGAAAAAGCCCCTGCTTTTTGACAACAGCCTGTCTGGCGAAATCAAACAATTGATTCAGGAGGCTAAACAAAGGGTTGCTGTCTCAGTTAACATTGAACTGACCCTGCTGTACTGGCAGGTGGGAAAGCGTATTTCAAGTGAAGTACTTAAAAACAAAAGGGCGGAATACGGCAAAAAGATCATCTCAAATCTGGCACAGGATTTAACCAGGGCTTTTGGCAGGGGGTGGAGTAAAAAACAATTGCATCATTGTCTCCGCTTTGCAGAGACTTTTCCGGACAAAGCGATTGTCTCTGCAGTGCAGAGACAATTGAGCTGGACCCACCTTAAAAATTTGATTTATATGGATGATCCTCTCAAACGTGAATTTTATCTCACCATGACGGTTCAGGAACGATGGTCCACACGGACGCTTTCCCAGCGTATTGATGCCCAATTGTTTGAGCGCACAGCCATTTCAAAGAAACCAGACAAAACCATTGCCAGAGAACTTGCCGACTTGAGAGATAAGGGTCTTGTGAATGAGAATCTTATTTTAAAAGATCCATATGTGCTTGATTTTCTTGAACTCAATGACACTTATCTGGAAAAGGACCTGGAAGACGCTATTCTTCGGGATTTACAGCAGTTCTTATTGGAACTTGGCAGTGGATTTACCTTTATTGCAAGGCAATTTAGAATTCAGGTGGATAATGAGGATTATTATATTGATCTTTTATTTTATAACCGCAAATTAAAACGACTCATTGCAATTGATCTGAAAGTGGGCCGCTTTAAGGCTGAGTATAAAGGGCAGATGGAATTATATCTTCGCTGGCTGGCAAAATATGAACAGGAATCCGATGAGCAAACGCCTTTGGGGATTATTTTATGTGCGGGTAAAAATCAGGAGCAAATTGAATTATTGGAAATGGGAGAAAGTGGTATTCATGTTGCCCAATATCTCACAACACTTCCGCCCAGAGAAATACTGGAACAACGATTACACCAGGCTATCATCGATGCAAAATTAAGGTTGGAAAGCAAAGGCTGATTTGAAAAGGTGACCCCCATGGCAGACAAATCAAATGAACGTGTATTTCAAAATGATATCATTGAGCAGCTAAAAACAAATGGCTGGCTGCTGGGTAAACCGGAAAACTACAATCGGGAACTGGCACTTTACTCTGAAGACCTGCTTGGCTTTGTTCAAGACACCCAGGATGCCCAATGGCGGAAATTCTGCAAATTATACCCGAACACGCCTGAAAAAAAGTTCCTGGAACGGGTGGCATCCCAGTTAAACAAAGCCGACCCCAATGCTGCGGACAAACAGATGCGCACCTTTGGTACCCTGGGTGTGTTACGCCATGACGTGCGGGATAGGGGAACCCGGTTTAATCTCTGCCAGTTTAAACCTGAGCATGAACTCAATCCTGATACCCTGGCCCGGTATAAAAAGAATCGTCTGCGTGTGGTGTCCGAATTGGTGTACAGCCCCTGGGCAACCCAAGAACATCTATCAAAGACCGGTAAAAAGGCGAAAGCCTGGCGGATTGATCTGGTATTGTTTGTGAACGGTATACCCGTGGCCACTTTGGAGTTGAAATCGGAATTTAAACAGGCCGTACATAATGCCATTAAGCAATATAAAACCACCCGTTTGCCCATAGACCCTGTCATCAGAAAACCGGAACCTTTACTAACATTCAAGCGCGGTGCCCTGGTTCATTTTGCAGTGAGCCAATATGAAGTGTACATGGCCACCCGTCTTGAGGGAGACGAGACTTTCTTTTTACCCTTCAATAAAGGAACCTTGGATGGGGGTTCGGGCAATGATGTACCCGGGGATAAAAACCAATATGCCACTGATTATTTATGGAATGAAGTGCTGCTGCCTGATAATCTGTTAAATATTCTTGCCCGGTATGTGCACCTTCAGATTGAAGAAAAAGAAGATTGGGAAGGCCGTAAATTTAAGAAAGAAACCATGATCTTTCCCCGCTACCATCAGTGGGATGTGGTCAATAAATTGATTACTGCCGCCCGCACGGAAGGGCCGGGGCATAAATATCTGATTCAGCACAGTGCAGGGTCCGGTAAATCAAACTCCATTGCCTGGACTGCCCATCAATTATCATCCCTGTATGATACATCGGGGAACAAACAATTTAATTCAGTGATTGTTATTACCGACAGAACCGTGCTGGATGATCAACTGCAGGATACTATTTACCAGTTTGAGCATGTGGATGGGGTGGTGGGAAGAATTAATAAAAAGGTAGGAGAGGGATCAAAGTCTGAAAAACTGGCTGCGGCTTTAGAGATCTCCCAGCCGATTATCATTGTAACTATCCAGACCTTTCCTTTTGTTTTACAAACCATTGAGAATAATCTTAGCTTAAAAGAACGAAATTATGCAGTGATCGCTGATGAAGCCCATTCATCCCAAACAGGCACCACGGCCCGCAAATTAAAAGAAGTGTTGATGATTGACACACCCGCTGATGGTGAACAAGAGCTTTCAACCGATGAAATTCTGGATGCAGTTGTTGCCTCCCGCCGTGCTTCTTCAAATTTAAGCTACTTTGCATTTACTGCAACGCCAAAAACCAAAACCCTTGAGTTGTTTGGCCGCCTGCCGAAGCCTGATGAGGAATCTTCCAAAAAGAATAAACCTGAAGCTTATCATGTATACAGCATGAGACAGGCCATTGAAGAAGGCTTTATCCTGGATGTATTGAAAAATTATACCAATTATAAGGTTGCTTATAAAATAGCTTTAAAAATTAAAGAAACCGACCAGGAAGTTGAAAGCAAAAAAGCAAAAGTAAAGCTCAACCAATGGGTTCGCCTGCATGACTATAATATTGCCCAGAAAGTTCAGGTGATTATTGAACATTTTAAAAATATTGTTATGGGACAATTGGCTGGACAGGCCAAAGCCATGGTAGTCACAAGCTCCCGAAAAGAGGCTGTTCGATATAAAAAGGGGTTTGATAAATATATTGCCCAGATGGGATATCAAACCATTCATTCCATGGTGGCGTTTTCCGGTGAGGTGGTTTTTAACGAGAATGATCCCAATGTTGATGGATTACTTGATGAAAAGTTTACTGAAATCAATATGAACCCGGATTTAAAAGGGCGTGATATGCGAAAAGCCTTTGACTCCGGGGATTACCAGGTCATGATTGTTGCCAATAAGTTCCAGACCGGTTTTGATCAACCCAAGTTGTGCGCCATGTATGTGGATAAGAAACTGGGAGGTGTGGAGTGTGTACAAACACTGTCCCGTCTGAATCGAACCTATCCGGGCAAAGCAGATAGCGGCACCTTTATTCTGGATTTTTTCAATGACCCTGAAGATATTCTTGAATCCTTTCAGCCCTATTATCAAACAGCAGAACTAGCGGATGTATCAAACCCGGATCTTGTCTTTGACCTGTTTGATAAACTCCGAGCCTCTGGGATTTTCCTATGGCATGAAGTGGAACAATTTTGTGAAGCCTATTTACAAAAGAGCAAAAGTAATGCTGCTATCGCAAATATTTGCAAACCTGCTGTAGAGCGCTGGAAGGTTAGATATAAATCAGCAATTGAGGCGTACAAGGAAGCCAAAAATATATTTGAACGAACCAAAAAACAAAATGATCCCATATTAATCGCCAATGCTGAAAACAAATTCAAGGAGTGCAAAAAAGAAAAAGACTTTTTGGAAATCTTTAAAAAGGATTTGGGTACCTTTGTCAGGTTTTATGAGTTCATGTCGCAAATAGTTGATTATGACAATAAAGATTTGGAAAAGCTGAGTATATATGCCCGAAACCTGAGGCCGATGCTACGTGAATCTTTGATTGAAGAAGATGATATTGATCTTGGCAATGTGGTATTAAGCCATTACAGGCTGTCTGCCATTCGCCAACAGGATTTGAAACTCGAAGAAGAGGTGGAAGGGTATCAATTGGAACCTGGCGAAGGATTAGGAACAGCAAGAGCGCGAGACAGAAAAGAAGAATTCCTCTCCCAGATTATCAGCCGGTTGAATGAGCTTTTTATCACGGATAACCTTACCAATAATGATTTGGTAAATTATGCCTATACCATCAGGGATAAAGTTATTGAAAACAAACAGGTAATGACACAGCTGGCCAATAATACCCCAGAACAAGCCATGCTGGGAGATTTCCCCAAAGCACTTGAAGATGCAGTGATGGGCAGCAGCGAAGTACATCAAAACCAGATGATGCAGTTATTGTCTGATCCGTCAAGATTCGCAGGTTTTGCCAGGATGATGTTTGATATGGTAAAAAGTGTTGCATAGATAATATTAACAGACTTCAATTTCGCAAAATAAATAATTTGAGAGAACCGGACTCTGGCTATAAACTAAGCTTTCAGGAAGGAGAAAACCTTGTAGACTTTCCCTGTAACTCAGGGGCTTTTCAAAATAATCCAACCGCCATATTTTGATTCAAATCGCTCGTCAATAACCTTCATAATTGTCGGTCAATTGAAAAAATTATCATAATCTGTAAAATAATTGATTGAGCCCTCTTTCCGGGCGGATATTAATATTTTTTATGCAGGGAGAACAGCATGAGAATATCAAATGCAGTAGACACTTTTCTTGATTATCAACAAATGAATTCAAAAAAAACGCCATAAGAAATTATCAATATTTCTTGACTGGTTTCAAAAAAGAGTTTGGCAATTCAGACATATCAAAAATCACGTCTGAAGATATTATGGCTTTTTTGATAGGAATAACTAGCGGACAAAAACAATCAACCAAAAAGCTTAAATACTCTCTCCTTCGATCATTTTTTAATTTTATTAAAGTGAAGTGGTCAAGTAAAAACGGAGCTTATTTTCATTAAAATGATACCAATTTTGTAAATTTTAACTTGACAAAAGTATCAATTGATACCAAAATATATGAAAAGACCAGCACATAAAGAATTGAGTCAAAAACTATAGCAAGCATTTGATTTTGTGAAGGATGAGCGGGTTGGCCTGATTAAACAGGTAATTTTAGTCGAAGATGCAATTGAACTCGGATATTCAATAGAACTCGAGTTGTTTGATGTTCTTGCCGAACTTATTGAAAAAACGACTTCAGGGCATTACACCGGCAGCAAACCGCCACAAAAATCATATGCAGATGAGATTTCAGGTCTTGAGTTATTTGCCTTTGTAGTTGAGATCGATCGATTTGAAGAGCCTGTTTATTTTAAGTTTTCAATTTCTCAGGATGGTCTTTGGTTGGTTTCATTACATATAGACAGAAAAGAATAAGGAGGTGCCATGATTCAGATGAATTGCCCCAGGGGCCACGGTGCCATGGAAAAAGAAAAAGTTGAAAGATCCGTCACTTTTAAAGGGATTGAAGTAAATATTACTGAAGATGCTTTTGTCTGCCCAAAATGCAAACTATCAGCAGGAACCGTTCAATCGGCAGGATTGATACAACACACTATCGCTGAAGCATACAGACAACAAGTTGGCCTGCTGACCGGTGAAGAGATAAAAAAACTGCGTAAAGAAAAAGAAATGACCCAGGCAGATTTAGCTAAGTCGATGGGTGTTGGTGTCGTGTCCATTAAAAGATGGGAGACCGGTTCCATTCAGACAAAGTCCATGGACCAGAGTTTGCGGCAGCACTTGATGACTGGTAGCATAGAAAACAATGTGAATGGCAATAGAGATATCTCCATCCCAAGGATTCTACTCGTTTTAACTGCATTTCAGTCAGTTTTAAAAAGAGCTATTTTAAAAGAAAATGATAAAATGCTATTTGCTGCCAAGTATTTATTTTATGCAGATATGCTGGCTAAAAAGATGTTGGGCAGAAGCATGACCGGTGCAGCATATGCTCGCCTCCCTTTTGGACCGCAGCTGAATAATTACAATGATCTTTTAGATGAAATTCGAAATGCAGATATATCTGAAGCTAAAGATTTGACCGTTCAGGAATTGGAAATTATTGAACAGATTACCAGAACGTTTCCTGAGGATAGAATGGTTTATGATGCATCCCACAAAGAACCTGCATGGTTGGAAACTAAAACAGGGGCTCCAATTTTATACACATGGGCTGACCGTTTAATTGTTAAGATAAATTAAGCAAGTTCCCAACTCCGAAACAATTGGGGTCAATGTAAGATTAAATGAGCGAGGACTTCGTCATTACCAATAGATGATTTCGGATTTCCAGAATAATGTGGACTTTCCCCTGTTATTGAATACTGCTTTGAAATGAGGGAACATTTTGGTCCAGGCTGGAGAATGTACTACGTCAAGCGAGGTGAAAGCCTGATCGTCATGCTTGGTGGAGGAGACAAGGGCAGCCAGGAGAGCGACATTGCCAAAGCTAAACAGCGGGAAGCCACTTTGGAGGATTGAACCATGAAAAAACGAATTGCAGATCTGCCTGATTTTGATATGGCCCAGCAGCTTAAAAGCGAAGAAGACATTGCTGCTTACATCACCATAATTCTGATAGAAACAACGGTGATACAATGATTCACCGCGAAGGCTTTTTTTCTCAGTTATTTCTTGTCCTAATATGTGTTTACCGATATAGTGGTACAGAAATATGCTTTTATATCTGAACAGATGTAAGGATAGGGATTTTGGCAAACAAAAAATTGAAATGCTATATTATAGCAGGGCCAAACGGAGCCGGAAAAACGACATTTGCTGAAAATTTTCTTCCAGTAGAAGCAGAGTGTCTGAATTTTATTAATGCCGATTTAATTGCCAAAGGGATCGCTCCCTTTAATCCGGAAAGTGTTGCCTTGGAAGCTGGAAAAGTTTTTTTAAAAAGAGTCCATACTATTGTTTCAAATAGAGAGTCCTTTGCATTTGAGACAACATTAAGCGGTCTTAATTATATTGAAAGCATCAAAAATTGGAAAAAAATCGGTTATGAAGAAATGGCCGTGAAACGTGTTCAGCTGAGAGTTTCTCAAGGAGGACACAATGTTCCGGTTGATGTAATTAAAAGAAGATATCATCGTGGTTGGAAAAATTTTCAAAACTATTATAAAAAATTAGCCGATGCCTGGGTCATTTTTGATAATTCCGGAAACATTCCGTTGGTATTAGAGGAAAAGATATGAAAAAAGAATCATATTCAAAATTGGCGTTAAATGCTATGCATCGCGCCTCAAAAAATGCACTTGAAAAAGCTGCAAATATGGATTTAAAAATACCTGAATGGAAAGATGGTAAAATTATTTTTGTGGATGCAAAGGAAAAACTGAAAGAATTGAGCTATTCTTGATTATCTATAAAAAGATATAGGTGTTGACTTCTATCTTTTTTGGGTTGGGCCTCCCGATTAAAAACTCACCTAAGACTTTCCCCTGTTATTGAATACTGCTTTGAAATGAGGGAGCATTTTGGTCCAGGCTGGAGAATGTACTACGCCAAGCGGGGTGAAATTCTGATCGTAATGCTTGGTGGGGGAGATAAGGACAGCCAGGAAAATGACATTGCCAAAGCCAAACAGCGGGAAACTGCTTTGGAGGATTGAACCATGAAAAAACGAATTGCAGATTTGCCTGATTTTGATATGGCCCAGCAGCTTAAAAGCGAAGAAGACATTGCTGCTTACATCACCATGGTGATTGAAGACGGTGATGCCGCTGAACTGGCCCACGCTCTTGGAGTGGCTGCCAAGGCTCGTGGTATGAGTGAAGTTGCCAAATCTACAGGAATAACCCGTGAAGCCTTGTATAAAGCGCTTAAACCAAACGCCAAACCTCGATTTGACACAATTAATAAGGTGTGTGCAGCCCTTGGCGTTCGGCTGGTAGCTCAACCTGCCAACCCTCATTGAGCTACGATCAATTTTCAATTATGCAGGCGGGGCTTATTTTTTTATTTTGATCTCCTACTGATCCATCTTCTTGCTTTGAGATTTCTTGAGATTCATGCTATTTTTTTTCTTTTATATATTCTGATGCTTCGGGTGCAAACTATATTTTTATTCCCGATGGTTCTCATCAAAGGAATCCCAGAAAACTTTGTCGTCTTTTTTCCAGTCTTTACCAAAAGATCTGTCAAAAAATGATTTTAAGGTTTTGAACCATGCACGATAGCCTTGTTTGCCTTTTATTCGGGTTCTTATTACGGATGCAGCATGGGCTTCGATATTAATCATTTCCTCTTTTGGGATATAGGCATCAGCCCCTTCCTGAATTGATTTTTTTAAATGTTCAGGAGTCAGGGCATTGGCTGTCAACATGATCGTCGGGATACTTTTTTCCCGGGTAAGCCGAAGAATTTCATACCCCTGGACACCCATAATATCCAATATTGCCATATCATATGAATTTTTTTTCAATTTGCTTTTTGCTTCTTCAAAATTTGTAGAAGTATCAAGAACACACATGTCCAACAGCTCTTCAACTGTCTCCAGAACATCAACTTCATCGTCTACAATCAGAATCCGTCGGTCTTTTAATAGATCATCATCGGTAATATTTTCTAAATTAAAATTTACACAGGTGACAGGACAGGGAGATTTAATAATAACATATTGAACTGTTGAACCAAGAATAATTTTTTCGGTTTTTGATTTTTTCTTTACGCCCAGAAAAATATGACTTATTTTTTTTTCTTCTGCAAACCTGACAATATCCTCACCAGGTGAGAATCCTTTCACGCTTAAAACTGTCTCATATTGAACACCGGAGCGTTCCATAAATTCCCCGGCAAATTCAAGCCCCTTGTTGGACTTAAGAATATCAGCTGATTTTTCTGATTCCCCGCCTACCATTGAAGTGAAAATATAGACAAAAGCATCCTTCAGTAAAGCATAATCCCTTGCAAGGGATAAGTTGAGCCTACCGATTTCGCCGCCACTATATCCAACAATTATATTCAAGACTACCTCCTAATATTAAAATCCAAGTATGATTTTAAGGATATACCTGCTTTCAGCTATAGTAAAACTCTATATCTTATTCGTTTAAAATTTTTCGTTTGATCAACTCCTCCCCGACATAATCCAATCCCAGTTCGACCAGCGTCTCATTTGTAGGGATACCCTGCTCGTTCCACCCCTTCAACTTGTAGTATGTGTCCAGCAGCTCTTTCTCTAATTCAGGAAACCGGTGTTTCCAATGGTCATCTGGTGGCTTCTCATCTTTTCTGCGCATGCCTCTTCTTATATTAATAGCCCGAACCAGTGTCCGGTATCGCTTTGCGGCCCGGGACAGTTTATCCCTGTCCATATCATACCCGGATCCGGCCGAAAAAAATTTTGGAATATTGTGAATATGGTAAGCCGGTTTCATGTGGAATGAGGAAAGTCCGGCGCACATTCCCAGTGCATCGTCGATGTAGTGCATTATTTCCTGCCAGTCCACTATATCACTGGCTATTTCAGGGGTGGGGTAATAGGGGTTTGAATTTTCACCACGGGGGTTCCAGTCAAGAAAATACTGTTTAAATTTTTCATGGGGCACCTGGAACCAATCCTTTACAAACGCCTCGCGGTCTTCATACCTGGCATAAGGGGCTTGAGGGAATTGCCCCTCGATTTGGGTGATGTTCAACTTTTCCCCGGTACAATACATCAGAAAATATACGGGATTGAGCATGCTTAGCTTGAGGGGTGCCTGCTCCTGTCTTTTGATATTGTTATGGGCGTATGCGTCTGCCCCCCTGCCGATCTGCCGGGCGGCCTTATGGGTACCATTGGCCAGGATATCACCGATTCCCTCCCTTTTAACTATTTTATCGAGCAAATAGTAAAACCTGCCTTCATTATCTTCCGGCATTCCCGGGAAATCCTTATCCTCCAGGATATTATTTTCATAGAGTTCAAGTGCAAAAGCCATAACCTGCGGACAGGAATAACCATCCACACCGTATTCAGTTGCACGCTGGGCAATTTTCAAACCAAAATCGAGATCTGAAAAGGCACCCATCAAATAGGTGAGTTTGGTGAAACATTTCATCATATAGGTGGGCATGCCGGGCATGGTGATTGTGGCCCCACATTGCAGGGAACAGTTATAACAACTGATCAGCCGGGTGCGTGCCATTTCCAGGGTATCGGTAAAAGCCTTTTCATTTTCTTCGGACCAGAAATTTTTCCGCCGGGTTCGTGAATTTCCCCAGGCAAAAGATTCCAGATGCCATTTTTCATCATGGATAGCCATTTCCTGGGGTGATCCAAGAACAGCATGAATAGGTACAACTCCAGGGATCGGATTTTTTTCTCTGAATTTTATATATTCCTGAACTTCATTACACGACTCCATAAATTCCAGGGGCCGTGCAAGATGGATATCTTTGGTACCCCGAAGAACAACTGCTTTTACACCCTTGTCTCCCATTACAGCCCCGATTCCACCGCGGCTGGCACTGGATCTATCCTGTTCAATCGAAGCAAAAAGAACCCTGTTTTCTCCTGCAAGACCGATGGCTGCAACCTGTGCCCTGGGTTCATTGAGTTCCTTCTTGATGATCTTGGCAGTCTCAATAGAACCTTTGCCGCTCAAGTGGGAAGCGTCCCGTATTTCCACCTTGTCATTGTTTATCCAGATATAAACCAGGTCAGGAGATTTACCCCTGAGGATCACTTTGTCATACCCGGCATATTTCAATTCCGGTGCCCAGAAACCGCCCATCATGGAAAAAGCCATCAGTTTAGTCAAGGGCGAGATAGTGGTCAAAATTGTTCTGTTACATCCGGTTGCAGGTGTCCCGCAAAGCAATCCGGCACTGAAAATCAGCAGGTTTTCCGGTGAAAAGGCTTCCACGTCCGGGCCTACCCTGTCCCACATTATTTTAGCATTTGTGCCAAGGCCACCTAGATAAAGCTCGGTATCTTTTGGATCGGTTTCAACGCGTTCAATATTTCCGCGTGTCAGATCGATCTCCAGGTTATAGCCGGTTTCAGCGTATCTCATGGTTTATCCTTTTAACCGGATTTGGTATGGCACTCATATTTTTGCATGAAGCAATTATGCAGTGCTGCCATGTTCGGCGTTAACAACGCTCCGGTTCACTTTGCCTCTTTCCGTCCGGGGCAGGGCATCAATGTAATCCACAAAACGCGGGTATTTATTCAAGGCCAGGTTTTCCTTTACAAAATCCTGCAATTGTCTGGTCATTTCGTCCGAAGCTGAAAAACCGTCATTGAGAACCACAACCGCTTTGGGTTTTATTAAACCGGCCTGATCACCGGCACCGACAACGCAAACCTCCAATACAGCGGGATGACGATACAGGCAAAGCTCAATTTCCAACGGGGCTACCCATTGGCCGGCTACTTTTAAAAGGTCATCCTGGCGGCCATAATACCAAAAACGTCCGGATTCATCCTGGCGCATCTGGTCTGCCGAAATCGTCCACTCTCCGTTAAAGATCTCTTTTGCAGCCTGGTGGTTATGCCAGACGGCAAATGCGGAACTGGGACCTTTCACCCAGATCGCACCGACTTCACCAACGGGCAGTTTTTGTCCGTTCTCGTCCACAATCTTTGCTTCATAACCGGGTACAAGGCGCCCCAGGCTTCCGATCTTGATATCATCAGGCGTGTTGGAAATGAAAATATGGAACAGCTCGGTCATACCGATGCCATCCATCAGGGGCACACCATAAAGACTCTGCCATCGATCATAAATGGTGACGGGCAACGCTTCGCCGGCAGTAGTACAGAATCTCAGACAACTCAGGTCGGTATCTGCAGCTTTTGGATTTGCCAACATGGCATTAATCATGGTGGGAACATTAACCAGAATTGTAGGACGATGTCTTTTAATAAGATCATAGACCCTGTCCGGCGTAGAACGCTCGGGAAATAAAATACTGGTGGCACCAACGGAGAATGGAAAAAGAAAATTATCGCCAAGGGCATACGTGAAGATCAATTTCGGCACGGCCAGGACAACGTCTTCCGGGCGTATCCCATATACCTGCTTTCCATAGGACTCAGAACAGGCGCCCATGGAGGAATGGGTATGAATAAACATCTTGGGGAACCCGGTAGTTCCTCCGCTATACAGGATCACGGCCGGGTCATCACGGTTCGTTTGAGCGGGGGCCAGTTCAGGTGAAGCCTCTTTTATCACCTCGTTAAATTCAAGATAGCCTTCCTTTTTTTCGCCAACAACGATCACATGACTGATTGATTCGAATTCAGGGACAATATCTTTAAATTTGTCAACTACGGAGTCATGTATAATCAGAACTGTGGGTCTCAAGTGTTTAAAATAATGGGGGTAGTCCTCGGCAGGATAAAGCGGGTTTAACGTATTCACAACAGCACCGATCTTTACTATGGCAAGCCAGCTGATGATAAACTCGGGCAGGTCAGGCATAATAATTCCGACTCTCTGTTCTGTTTTGACTCCCAGAGAGGTGAGGGCGTTTCCCAGTTGATTCACTTTGTTGTAAATATCCTGATAGGTATAAGACTCCTCATGACAGCGGATTGCGATGCGTTGGCCGTTACCCTCCCGGATGTGCTTATCCAGATGATAATCAGCAAGATTGAAAGTCTCAGGAAATTCTAACATAATTCTCTCCTTGTTATTTTCAGTATTAATTTAATAGTTTCAAACTCCCAGATAGTGCTGCCATATTTCCGGTTCAGCTGCAAGCGTATCAGAGTTTCCCGTCCAGACAAAGCGGCCCTTTTCCATGATATAATGGCGATCCGCAATGCGTATCATCGTCTCGATATCCCTGTCCACGATCATGATCGCCTGGCCTGTTGCCTTGATTTTATCCACACAGCACCAGATTTCTTCGCAGATCATCGGGGCCAGCCCCTCCGTGGCATCGTCCAGCATGAGCAGTTTTCCATTGGTCATCAATGCGCGGCCGATTGCCAGCATCTGCTGTTCGCCGCCTGAAAGGTGACAACCCAGAGCATTAGACCGTTCAGCCAGTTTTGGAAACAATTCATATACCTTTTCAAGTGTCCATGCATCTGCTGCGCCCAGGCGATTTGCAGCCGTGCAGATGAGATTTTCACGAACCGTCAGGGTCGGAAATACCTGCCGTCCCTCCGGCACCAGGGCAATGCCCGACCTGGCGGCGACATAACTGGGCTGGCCTGTCAGATCTTTGTCATTGAACCGGATACTCCCTGATCTGGGAGGCGTTAACCCGATGATGGATCGAAGCAGGGTTGTTTTTCCCATCCCGTTCCGGCCCATTACGGTCACCACCTCTCCTGCATCGACGGAGATATCGATACCGAATAATATCTGGCTTTGCCCGTAAAAAGTTTCAATATCAGTTACATGGAGCATGTTTTCTCTTCTCCTAAATATGCAGCCTTTACATCAGGATCATTCTGGATGATTTCCGGTGTATCGGTAGCAATCGCCTGTCCATAAACCAGTACAGTGATTCGGTCAGCCAGTTTAAATACCGCATCCATATCGTGTTCCACCATAAGGATTGTGACTTGTCCTTTAAGGCTTTTAAGCAGGGTCAGCATTTGCCTTGAATCTTCCAGTCCCATACCGGCCATTGGTTCGTCTAAAACCAATAGTGACGGTTTTGTCGCCAGTGCCATGGCCAGTTCCAATTGCCGTTGTTCACCATGTGAAAGATTTTCCGCTGCAATATCTGCACGGTGGAGCAGTCCGACTTTTTCAAGCACTTTTCTGGCAGGATTACGCAGACTCTGATCCGTGCGGGCCGGCTTCCAGAATCTGAAGGAGTGGCCATCGTGTGCCTGAATTGCCATGGCAACATTGTCCTCCGCCGTAAATGTTAAAAAGATTGAAGAGACCTGAAACGACCGTGCCATACCCAGATGCGCCCTTTTATGCATCGGAAGATGAGTTATGTTCTGCCCTTTAAAATGAATCGTTCCGCCGTCAGGGAGATATTCTCCGGAAAACTGGCGGATGGCCGTGGTTTTCCCTGCGCCATTGGGTCCGATCATGGCGTGTATCTCATGGGGCGCAATGTCCAGGTATAATCCGTCCGTTGCCTTGAGAGCACCAAACGTTTTTTCAAGATTACGCACGCTCATTAACGGTTCAGTCATTTTCCAGCCCCCCTTTCAAAAATGGATCCGTAAAGTCCACGTCGGGCAAACAAAACTACAAAGATAAGAATTAGACCGAGAAACAGCATCCAGTGTTCGGTGTAGTGAGCTAAAATTTCTTCTAAAATCAACAGTGCTGCAGCCCCGAATGCCGGTCCCACCAGCGTCCCGACACCACCGAGGATGACCATCACCATAATTTCGCCAGAAACCCCCCAGTGTAACAGGCTGGGACTGACAAATTCGGTTTGATTGGCCATCAAAGCACCCGCCAGTCCGGCACCGGCACCGGCAATAACAAAGCAGGTCAGACGGTAACGGTAGGTTTCAAATCCCAGGGCCTGCATCCGGATATCATTTTCTTTGCTGCCTTGAACAACCAATCCGAACCTGGAGTTTACCAGTCGGTAGCACAATATGAGAAAACCCAGAAACAAACCAAAACAAACATAATAGAAGCTGATATCACTGTTCATCTCCAGGCCGCCGACCCGGTTTTTTGAGAACAGGCTCAACCCGTCATCACCTCCGTATTTTTCAAGGGAGGTAAAGAAAAAGTACATCATCTGGGCAAAGGCCAGGGTGATCATGATAAAGTATACCCCCGTAGTTCGCAGGCTGATGGCGCCAATAGCCAGTGCCAGCAATGCAGATACGAGGATGGACAGAGGCCATGAGACCAATGCGTTTTCTGTTCCCATGATGCTGATCGGCCAGTTGATAAACGCCGAGCCCTCCACTCCATGATAGGCAAGAATACCGACCACATATGCCCCGGCCCCTAAATAGATCGCATGCCCGAAACTCACCATCCCGCCGTATCCTAAAATCAGGTCCAGGCTGACGGCGGCAATGCCGTATATTAAAATCCGACTGAAAAATCCGATATAAAAGGTTTCGTCCAATGCTGTGGCAACGAATGGCAGGGCAGCCAGAAAAATGAATGTGATCAGTAAAAACCAATTTTTCGAAGTCATGTTGAGTTTAAGCATGGGCGGGTAAGAGTCCTTTCGGCTTCCATGCCAATATTATTGCCATGAAGATATATATGGACATTGACGACAAGGAGGCACCAATACCGTCAGCAGCAGCAGGATTCATAAACAGCTTGAATATGGTCGGCATAAAAGCACGGCCCAGGGTATCTATGACACCCACCAGTATGGAGCCCACAAGTGCCCCCCTGATGGAGCCGATACCACCGATGACAATGACTACAAAAGTTAGAATCAAAATATCCTCACCCATTCCTACTTCCACTGCCAGCAAAGGCCCTGCCATGGCACCGGCCAGTCCTGCCAGCAGTGCTCCCAACCCGAATACCAGTGTGTAAAGCAACTTGACATTAACCCCGAGTGCGCCGACAATTTCTCTGTTTGTGGCACTGGCACGAATCAACATGCCGATACGCGTCCGTGCAATTAAAAAGTAGAGCCCTATTGCCACGATTATTCCAACGATGATGATAGCTAGGCGAAATGCCGGGTAGGGCATGCCTGGAATTATTTCCACGGTACCTGACAATACCCCGGGCACGTCAAGGAAAAGTGCCCGGGGACCCCAAAGGATTTTTGTCAGTTCATTTAAAAAGAGAATTAACCCGTATGTTGCCAAAACCTGATCAAGATGGCTTCTGGCGTATAGCTTCCTGAGAGCGACGGTCTCGATTAGAATCCCCACAAGGGCGGTACCGGGGAGTGCAGCCATAAGGCCGATCCCAAATGAACCCGTCATTTGATAGACAGTTGCACACAGATATGCTCCGACCATGAACAGCGAACCATGGGCCAGGTTAATCAAATCCATGATACCGAATACAAGAGTCAGTCCCGAGGCCATTAAAAAAAGCATAACCCCTAATTGCATCCCATTAAGGACCTGTTGGCATAAGAGTAAATAATCCATAGGTTAATTTACTTCATTTTACATTCGCCGACATAGGCGTCGGAGTGTTTGCTGAAGGCTTTTGCAATGATCTTATTGGTTAACACGCCGTTTTCAGAAATAACCTCACGAATATAGATATCCTGGACAGGATGATGGTTCGGGCCAAATTCAAACGGACCACGAACGGACTCAAAATCTGCTTTGCGAAGCGCTTCCCGGAAAGCATCAGTTTTGGACATATCCCCGTTCACAGCTTTGAGGGCGCTGGCAATCAGGCGTGCAGCATCATACCCCTGGCTGGCATACAAAGAAGGCAGACGGCCATAGGCTTTATTAAATTCGCTAACAAATGTTTTATTTGCCGGGTTGTCGATGTCCTTGTTCCATTGTGAGGAGTTCTTGACACCCATTGCTGCATCGCCGACGGCTCCAAGAATGCCCTGGTCAAACGAAAAAGCCGGTCCGAAAAGGGGGATTTTACCCTTTAAGCCGGCCTGTTTATACTGCTTGAGAAAACTGATACCCATGCCGCCGGGCAGAAAAAAGAAAACCGCATCCGGCTTTGAGCTTTGAATCGTCGCAATCACGTCTGCGTAGTCTTTTTGTCCCAGTTTTGTATAAACTTCACCAAGAGGTTCTCCCTTGTAAAACCGTTTAAATCCTCTTAATGCATCTTTACCTGCCGGATAATTGGGCGCCAGGATGAACACTTTCTTAAAACCTGTCTCATTCACATATTGTCCCATGGCTTCGTGGAGATTGTCATTTTGCCAGGCCACATTGAAGTAATTCTCATGGCAGCCCTTGCCGGCCAGCAGAGAGGGCCCTGCGTTGGGACTGATATAAAAGACACCTTTACGCACTGCTTTGGGGGCGACTGTGACGGCCAGATTCGACCAAATGATACCGGTCATGATGCTCACCTTGTCTTTTTTAATAAACCGGTCGGCAATCTGTTTGGCTTTGTCTGGTTTGCGGGCATCGTCCTGGATAATTAACTGGACTGAGCATCCGCCCAATTTTCCGCCTTCCTGATCAATGGCGAGATTAAACCCGTCACGAACGTCAATACCCAAACCGCTCCCACCACCTGAAAGAGTTGTAATCATACCGATTTTAACTGGTCCTGCCAATGCAAGTGATGCAGTTAATAAAATGGTCGTGATTAGAAACAAAATAGTCTTTTTCATGATTGGTGCCTCCTTAGTACTTGAGTTAACAAAAATTAAAACCGTTAAAAGCTGAAGTCTTATATAGGATGCCGACTTTTCTGGGGGTTGCTGCAACGCCCGGCCGGTTTGATTTCAGCGGTTTGGTTTGTTCTTGATGTCAAAAAAATAATTGACACACATCAGCCATTTAAAATTAAACATATGATCAATATTTATAAATTGTCATATATTATAATTTCCAGGAGCGTGTCAAGAAAAACATTTAAAACGGAAACAACACCTTTTTTGCGTTTAATTATCTGAAATAACGTCATTAATCCTCAAATACTGTTTTCCATAATATTTTCTTCATAGTAAATATCTTTTTCAAAAAATTAACTTCTTTAAACCGGCAAAAAAATAATCATACATTTGATTTTTCAACCGGCCCGATAACTCTATATACCTTTAAAAGACCAGTTATCAGGCCTTATAGCGGATATTTTTTTCGTACAGATATAGAAAAACATTCGACAAAATCAATAACTTGTGGTAAGAAATATAAAATGTCATACCAAAAACAATAAAAGGTGGAAAAAATTTGGCTATTGAAGAAATTGTTAAAACATTAAAGGCAGAAATTATTGCCGGAAAAACCACTTCCGAAGGGAAACTGCCTGTAGAAAGAGAACTTCAGGCTATGTTTAATGTTGGCCGGGGAACTGTCAGGGAAGCATTGAAAGTCCTGGAAGGAATGGGCCTGATTGAAATTCGAAAAGGGAGGGGCGGTGGCGCTTTTGTATCTGAAAATGCAACTGCAATTGCCTCTGAAAGCCTGGCAGACTTATTTAAGGTAGAAGAGTTCAACTTCAGGGCCTTTATTGATTTCAGAAAAATGTTTGAACCCAAGATGGTTTTTTCTGCTGCATCGAACAGGACTGGTGATGATTTGAACAATCTCAGGGATGCAATTGCCCTGCTCGACGGTGAGACCAATACACTGGAGCTGTTTGTTTCGGCAACCACCTCTTTTTTCAAGGCTCTTGCGGCGGCAACCCGGAATGACTACCTCATTGCCTTCTACCATCCAATGATAAGGATATTGTCCCAAACTGCAAAATTGATGTATGAAATTCCCAAATGCGTAGAAACATCCAAGTATTTTTATTCCCAGCTTTTCGAAGCAGTAGAGGACAAAGACCCGGCAAAAGGGAAGATTATCTGTCATTCATATCTGGTTCAACTGGAGGACTTTGTTAAGAACGCTAAACAGTATGGAATTCCAATCGCCCGGCGTAAGAAAACAATCAAGTGGGGTATTATCCAGGATCTTTCCAGTGCAACGGTTGATTATGGCAAGCGCAGTGCCATGGGCCTCATTGACGCCGCAAGATATGTCAATGAAAATGGCGGCATAAATGGAAAACGTTTAGAGCTGGTTATTCATGACGACCATTACCGTATTGCTGAATGTGAGCAGCTTTATGAGCAGTTAAGGGATTCGGACAATGTAACGGGAATCTATGTGCAGTCAACGGGGGCAAATCAGAGAATTGCACCAAAGGCTATGCAGGACGGTATTTTCATGTTTTCCGGGGCACCATCAGCCAGGCTTTGCGACCCTGTCAAATACCCTTATTATTTTTGTATTTATCCCACCTATTCCGATATGATCCGGGCGGGTGTTAAATATATTCGAACAACCTGGATCAATGAAGACAGGAATCCCAAGCTGGTTTTTATTTTTCCGGACAACCCTTATGGCAACGATCCTTTAAAAGCCGGCAAAAAATATGCGAAAAGACTTGAAATAGAAGTCGGTCCCGACCAGATCATTAACTGGCCGACCATTGATGCTAGCGAGCAACTGACTGCAATGCAGGAATTCGACCCGGACTTTGCCATCATTTCTTCTACTGCTAAAAATGCCGTCAGTATTTTTAAAGATGCCCACCGGCTTGGTATAAAAACAAAATTCATATGTAACATCAGGGTCTTCAATGAGGAGTTGATCCGGTTAGGCACCTCCACTGTCGAGGGTGCCCTTGGCATTCAACCTTTGGCATTTTATGGCGAAAAAGTTCCCGGAATGGAAAAAATAATTAGAGCCCATGACAAATGGCACCCTTATCATCGTCCGACATTGGTCTATGTCGAAGGCTGGGCAAATATCCTGGTATTGTCTGCGGCTTTAAAAATAGCGGACAATGCCGGAGAACTGAATGCTCCGGGATTGAAAAAAGCATTTGAGCAGTTTGAAAATTTTGACACGGAAGGTTTAACACCTCTGATAAACTATTCAAAAACTGACCACAGGCCGACAACCGAGACAAGAATTTACAAGATTCAAAACCACAAATTTATTCCAGCTGTTGACTCGATAAGTGTTAACCGGACCAAATCGTTTACATAGTGTTTGAACGAAAACTCACCCATCTGCTTCGTTGCTTCAAACTTTTGCAATCCTCATGTACTACAGTACACTCCGGTTGCAAAAGTTCTTGCGCCTCGCATATGGGCAATTTTTCGCCCAAACAAGGGTTTCCGGTCAGGCACTATTTAAGCTCATCCCATTTATAGTCAATAAGCTCAAGCAACACGCCGTTTACCTTTTTAGGGTGGATAAATGCAAATTCACAATCGCGGAATGGTCTTGCGCCACCTATGAATGGATAATCTTTTTCTTTCAGTTCATCCATCGATTCTCGCGTATTGTCAACATTGAGACTGACGAGCATCACCCCTTCCCCTTTTTTTTCTATAAATTTTGCAACATCCCCGTCAGGTGTTGTGGATTCCATGAGTTCAAATCCGATTTCACCGACCCAGTATCTCGCCACCTTTATTTTTTCAGGCTCGTCAATATATGCATCATCTGGTTTTGTTTTTCCGAAAATCGGTTCCCAGATTTTACGAGCCTCATCCAGGTTTTTAACAGCGATGCAAATATGGTCAACTTTGTTTACCTTCAATGGGTTACCTCCACTTAAAATTTATTGAATAAAATGTATTAACATTAGGTAATATACGTGTCAAGGATGTTTTACACGCTTGTGATCATTTATGAATAAATATTTATATATAAAAATCATTAATATTATTAACTATTTATGAAAACTATTCTCATTTGAAATTTTCACTTTATTTCTAAAAATAAAATTAGATGATGTGAAAAATAAATCATGAAATTCAGGGTTTATTTGCTTCAAAAGAACCAAATAATAACAGTATTAATATTTTTGAATTTTTTTCTAAATTATATTATTATACATATCATTATTTTAAAAAAATAGGATAAAAAGCCGTATTCACGTTAACCGAATAAAAATTATTAATATGCAAAATAGTTAAAGAAAATGCATTGACCTTGATTTTTCCTAATGCTATTAGGTTAGAAATTGAAAATTGATTAAATTCAAGGTATTTGATAAATTACAGTGTGGTTGCCAATTGGACCTGATTTGTTTACAAATAAAGATCATCTGTTTTTTTAAAGGTGTTTACTTAGATAAGGAGGGAAATCAATGTATGACATTCCAGAAAGCCTGAATCTTGCTACGCATTATCTTGATCGGAATCTTGAATTGGGACGCGGTGAAAAAACTGCTATATCTTACAAAGATGAAAAGTTTTCATATTCTCAAATCATCAGTATGAGTAATCAGGTTGGCAATGTGCTTAAAGACTTAGGCGTGGAAGTTGAAGACAGAGTCCTTTTAGCCATTAACGATTCTCCTGAGTTTGTGATCAGCTGGTATGGAATTGTCAAAATCGGGGCTGTAGCAACTGATGTTTACACATTTCTTCACCCCAAGGACTATGAATACTTTTTAAATTATACCCGGGCAAAAGTTGCCATTGTTGATGAAACTACACTGCCGCTCATCCAGGGGGCGGTAAAAAAATCAAAATATTTAAAACATCTTCTGGTTATTGGCAAGACAGCCCCTGGACAGCTAAATTTTTATAACCTTATAAACTCGGCATCGAAAAACCTGGAGGTAGCAGAGACAAACGCTGATGATGTCGCCATATGGAAATTTACCTCCGGCAGTACGGGCAAACCTAAAGCGGTTCCGCTGACACATCGAAATTCATTTTTTAACTATCTAACCTTTGCCAGACAGGTGCTCTGCCTGGAAGAGGATGACATTATCCTCTCCGTGCCTAAACTTTTTTTTGGTTATGCACGTGACATCAGCATCCTCTATGGGTTCGCAGCCGGTGCATCCGTTGTTTTAATCCCGGAGCGGTCCAGGCCCCGGCGAATTGTTGATAATATCAAAAAACACAGCGCAACCGTGCTGGTAAACGTACCTACGATGATTAACTCCATGCTTCGTTTACCCGATGTTTCAAAAAATGATTTCAGCACACTTAAATTTTGTACTTCAGCAGGCGAGGCTTTGCCAAAAGAACTTTATGATCAATGGATGGAAAAATTCGGTATTGAAGTGCTGGATGGAATCGGTTCCTGCGAACTATGCCATATTTATCTGTCCAACCGGAAGAACAATGTCCGGCCGGGCAGCCTGGGACAGCTGGTGCCCGGTTATGAAGCCATGATTGTTGATGATAAGGGTCAAAAACTTCCTGAAGGCCAGGATGGCATACTCTGGGTAAAAGGAGATAGCAGGGGGTTATGCTATTGGCAGGCTTTTCATAAAACCCAGGAAACCTTTCGGGGGGAATGGGTAAACACTGGAGATTTGTTCAGGTGTGACAGTGATGGTTACTACTGGTTTGTCGGCAGGGGAAGTGATGTATTAAAAGTAGGCGGTATTTTTGTAGCGCCACTCCAAATTGAAAACTGTCTATTGTCCCATAATCTCGTGAAGGAAGCGGCTGTCATAGGTGTTTCGGATGAACAAGGCCTTATTATACCCAAAGCATTTGTGGTGGTTAGCCCGGGAGTAGAAACCAGTCTGGAGTTGGCAAAAGAACTCCAGCAGTACGTAAAAGATAATTTAGCACCTTATAAATACCCCAGGAAGTTAGAATTTATTTCAGAGCTTCCCACGGACAACGTTGGAAAAGTCAGTAAAAAACTGTTGAAAAAATATGAGGAGAAATAATGAACAAACCATTGTTTGATTGTTCAAAGGGAAAATTACGCATCGCAGGGCTCATTTCAGGATCTGGTAAAAGCCTTATTTCAATTATTGAAAGACAAAAAGAACTTGAAGCAGATTCAAATTGCAATTTTGAAGTTGTCGGCCTTTTTTCCGACAATCCGAACAGCAAAGCAGAGCATATATCAAAAACCTATAATATACCGGTTTTTGTTAATGATATTAAAGCGTTTTACCTGGAACGAAATAAAGATATCACAGACAAAACCGCCAGGAAGGAGTTTGATCAGCAAACGGCTGATTTTTTAAAAACGTTGAAACCGGATATCGTTATTTATGCCGGTTATATATGGGCGACAACCGAGCCGCTCCTCACTTCTTTTCAGTCCATCAACTGCCATCCTGCAGATTTATCTGTCGTGAACCAGGATGGCCGTGCTTATGCCGGCGCCCACGGTGTCAGGGATGCCTTGCTTGCCGGGGAGACCACCCTTAATTCTAGTTTGCACATGGTTACAGCAAAGATTGACCACGGCCCCATTCTGCTCATTTCAGAACCGGTTATTGTAGAAGATGATAGCGGAGAGCTTGACTTAAAATCAAGATCCATAAAGTATTTACGGTTGCTGAACGAAAAGTCCCGCAAACTTTGTGCTCTGGGAATTGAAAAAATATCAGAAAATATGTTTACAACTAATGACAAAGGAGAACTATGCTACAAAGACGTGGCAATTCCAAAAGGATATCGTCTCTGAAAAAATCAAGAAATGAAATGTGTCTGGGCCAAATGGGAATGCGGAAGCCGGCTTGAAAACTGAGAACTTTTTTGACATTTTTTTAAAACGTTAGGGTAAGTATTATTGCATATACGGATATTTTATGACAAAAGAGAAAATTTTGAGAAAAAAAAACAGAAGAAAAGTTACCAGGCAAAATGGTTCAGATACCCGGACACTGATAATTAACGCTGCAAAAAAATTTTTTGCCGAGAAGGGATTTCAGCAAACAACGGTTGTTGAAATCTCAAAGAGTGTGGGGCTTTCTGAAGCAGCACTATACGAATATTTCAAGGGAAAGGAAGATCTGCTTCTTGAAATACCGAGATTATGGGTTTCTGAACTTTTGATGGATCTTGAAAGCCATCTGTTCGGGATTCAAGGTGCAGAGAATAAACTTAGAAAATATCTATGGTGGTATCTAAGAAGAATAGAACTTTCACCCCTGGATGCAAAAATAGTTTATCTGCATCTAAAAACCAATTCAAAATTTCTTAAAACCGATGTGTATTCAGATGTAAGAAAACTGTATGCTTATCCGAGTTCTTTTATTGAAGAAGGTGTGAAAAATGGAGAAATAAGGGCAGATCTTGATCCCCATGCGGCTCGTGAAATTTTCGTCAGCACAATGGATCATATGATTACACGCTGGCTTCTAAAAGATATGTCATATCCATTATTTGAAAATATTGAGACTATTTTCAACATCATTATCAAAGCTTTCATATGTGAATGATTATTATTCTTCAGGAGGCATTGGCTTCAGGTCATCATATGAAGCATCCAGTTCGATTCCAAAATATTTTTTTAAAGCATCGAGATAGGCCGGGCTGTCCGATAGTATTTGCACATCCTCCTTTCCATTGGTAGTAATCTTTAATGTTCGGTCCATTAAAAATTTACCCCCACCGGGAAATGAAATTCCTGCAACACGGGACTTTGTAAAAAATGCTTCCGGATGAGTTGAAGTATAGTGGTTTCCATAAGCAATATCCGGTGGAAGCACATATCCCAAATCAAAACTGTATAGGTCTTTCCACTCATCGTTTTCAAGGGCTTGAAACATTATACCGAAATGACCTCCATCGGTCAGACGTATAGTTCTCCCATTTTCGGTGAAAGGTTCATCCAATTCCAAAAGTATAGGCTTACAGGGTGAATTCATACCAAATCCCACATCGACAACCCAGTCCTTACCGTCAATAGATACCAACTCTAATTGATGTCCCCGCCCGGAAGGTGTCCCCGTCAAATGAACCCGGGCCAGCAATGCCCTGGCCTTAAATCCTAAAGTTTGGATTGCATGTAAAAACAAACCATTTAATTCGAAACAGTTGCCACCTCTTTTTTTAAGGACTAACTTATTGAAAACAGCCTGGGGGTCCAGATCGATACCTCTTCCTAAAAGAATATCAAAATTTTCAAATGGAATAGTATGAAAATTGGCCTGATGCAGCCTGGTCAAAGTATTTAGTGATACGTCGGTTTCACCTCTATAATCAATTCGGTTAAAATAAGCTTCTAAATCGAATTCAAAAGACTTCATATTTATTCCTCCAAAACAGCTATTTTTTTTGAGACCATTGAGTGTGATCTTACCCTAAAAAACTGGAGATCGAGTTAAGCCACATTTTTCAGATTGTACTATTCCTGCTCACAGTGAGCAGCCGCTTTCCAGTCACTGGCAGAATGTTTCCTTCTTTGATTATAATAAATTTCGATATATTTAAAGAGGATTCTTACAGCCCTATTAAAATTATTAAAATAAATATGTTAGACTGGGTACGCCTTATCCGGATGTGAACTTTTGCCTTATATCTGATTTACTTTGTTGAAAATATTTTCTATAAACAATCCATACCTTTAAACCATTGCGATGCGATTTTTTTAATTTTCTCCAAAAGGATTTGAATTATGCCTTTAACAGACAATAAAAATCGTCCTTCTTCTTTCTGCCGGAAAAATATTGATAAGATCGATCCTTCTTCCTTCCAGTCCCGCAAATATTTTGATGAAAACAGTTTAAGAGAACTGGGTGCAAGTATTGCAGCCGATGGATTGATTGAACCCATTATCCTCCGCCCGCAAAAAAAAGGAAGGTTTGAGCTTATAGCAGGGGAACGAAGATTAAGGGCAGTTAGAGAATACACGGATATGGACGATATTCAGGCAAAGATCGTGGAAGTAGATGATCTCAAGGCAAGACGGATAAGCAATTCCGAAAATCTTTTAAGACAGGATTTATCCGCCATAGAGTCCATTGAAGCCACCATTAAAATCATTGATGCGGAAATGGGAAAAGAGCCCGGGTATTTGACGGTGGGTAAAACACCCCTTGAAAGGGTGCATAAAATACTGTCAAAGCTTGATTCCATAAGGCGGAGCAGGGAACGTGGGTCTGTTGTTTTAGAGACTGAAAATGACCTGTCCAACAAATATGTTGGACAGCTAGAGTCAATTTTCAAAAATCTCCCGAAACCCTTGAAGTGGCAGTCTTTCCTGTTACATGATCTGGTTTTATTAACCGACATTCCCTCAAAAGTTCAAAAAGCATCAGTGAAACATAGCCTGAACAAAGCGCAGACAAAAGCCCTGGCACAACTTGAACAGGTATCAGATAAAGTTTTTCACGATGTTACCCGGAAAAATTATATCCCGCAAACGCCATCCTGGTTTTCGATTATATGAAACTGCTTGAACAATGCGGATGGAAAATCACCCATTTAATAGATTGTCCCCTGTCATCTGAAAGGTTTACCGGAAATATGGTAAGCCACATGCAGAAAAATAGAACACTCGGTATTACCAGGAGAACCTTGATCGTAGGGAAACTGGATCAATAGCCAAAACATAAACACCCCACACCTATTTTATTTTACTCTGATTTTCAGCAATTTTCAGGACTAAATCGGGCAAAACAGCACTAATTTTGATGTTGTGAAAATAAACAAGTGATATTCTTTTGGATGGTTTTATAAAGAAAGTTTTGTTGACCATAATTTTTAATCACAATACTCATGGATTTTTCATAGGATAAAAGTGCCTTATCCCATGCACCAGATTGATGGTATAATATACCGAGATTATTGAGGAGTTTGGCGACAAGGCATTCCTTTTTTAATTCCTTGGCTAATAAAAGTGCCTGCCTGCAATTGTGAAACGCTGAATCGAAATCACCATTATTCCCGGCAACCATTCCAGACCGACTTAAGGTGCCGATCAATTTAAGCATTAATTTCAGTTCCTGCTTAGGCAATCTATAATGATTTGATTTTTTGTTAAAGGACATTGACGACCTCCTCTGACAATTTTTTAATTACCAGAACTTCAGGGGTACCATCAATTAGGAGTAACTCACAGATTAGCGATTCAGCAAGCAGAAGTATTAATTCTTCTATTACGTTTAAAATACCACAAAAATGGGTATATGTCGATTTCTTATAAAAGGACTTCAACCAATTTTTTACCTAAAAGTAAACCGAGCGGATGGTATCAAATATTTCCTGAAAGAATTTGAAATACGATCATCCTCAACAAGGTTATTCCAGAACTCATGCACCATGTCGCAGGCCAGCCCGATCCTGCCAAGGTGAATTTTTATATTTCCCTTGACAGAATGCACGTCCCAATTCTAATAATTAAACACGATTCAATGGTATTGGAGGTATATTTCATGTGCCCCAAAACAGTTTCGGTCACGCTTTAGTTATTGACAGTTCTTTTTATAATCTGTTTATTTCCCAGTGCCGGTTTTATCAGATATCGAAAGAACTTGACCATTTAGAGACAAAGTGAAACAGGATGAAAACTATCAAAATTGCACTTATTCAGATGTGCGTTGCAAGGTATGTTCAAAGTAATTAAAATTTTGTTATATTTGATTGGGGACCAGCTTGATTTTTTATGGAGCAGATTTTAGCCAGAAGATGATTAATGATGGTTTGACAACATTAAGGTACTTATCTTATGATTTTGCAGACTGGTAAAAAATGTACCCAGCCGTGATTTTAAATTTTTAGGAATAAAAAAATGCTTGCAAAAGACTATTACCAACTATTGAAAGTTGAAAGAAACGCAACAGCATATGATATAAAAAAAGCCTATCGAAAGCTTGCCATGGAGTTTCACCCAGATATAAATACAGATACAAATTCTGAAGAAATGTTTAAAGCCATTAGTGAAGCATATATGGTGTTGGGCAACAATGAAAAACGTCGCAGCTATGATTTGACAGGAAGAACCGTTTTTTCAGAATCTGATAATGAAAGGCCCCATCCATTCCATAAGAATTTTAGGGAAGAAGCTTGTGTAGGCAAATGCAGTGGCCTGGGCGCTCTTTTTAGCCGGAATGCCCAATATCGTAAAAATAAAATGAGCAGACAGCTTAAAACAAAACAAAGTATTGGAAAAAGGATTAAATAACTTTTCTCTGCTAAAATTCCAATGAAATATACTTGCCTATGTTAAAAACCATTTTTCAGCAAACTTGCAACTCAACAATAAATTATCCTTATTGAAACTGCCAAAAGGTGCTTCAAAATAACAATGATACCAGATCAATCCGTGTGTCGGCTTGTCCTGTCAGAGGCTATAGGTTTTTCCCTGTTCAACCAGTGGCAGAGGAGCATTGGCGAGAAAAGGGGTGTGATAGCCGAGCACCTGGCCTGGTACGGATTCGATTAATTTTTCAAGAGATTTCCAATGGGTATGGACACTGTTGGGATTGTCAAAATCCACTTCATGGAATACAAGATCACAGGCGGCAAACCACTGGGGAAGAAGTTCCTCCCTTCCTACAAGATCATTGATACGGTCATCGAATTTAGTGTCTCCGGAAAAACCAAAGGATTTTCCCCCACCCGTGAATTTCAGGCCCAATGTGCCATAGGGCAGAAAATGGTGATTCCAGCGGCATTCCACGTCAATTGAGTCCAGGCTCAATTTTTTCCCCGGAACAATGGGAATCAGGCGGATCAATTGAGAAAAATCCGGGCACAGGGGAGTGAATTGATTTTCCAGAACCTCATAAATGCTGGGAGCCGTTATCAGATTGATGGGGCGGCCTGTTTTTTGCGCCCGTTTCAGGCAGGCGGAAAAGCCCTGAACATGGTCTTCATGATTGTGAGTAACTATAATATGGGTGATATCATCCCAGTGGACCTGGTTCCGGGCAAGGTTGTGGGCGGGGTAGCCGCATGGATCGATCCAGATCACCTGGTTTTTGAAACGGACAACGCAGCTTGCAACGGTTCCTACAAATCCGTTTCCCGTTCCAATGGGTTTTATTTCAAGGGCCGGCCGGTGGTGCGAATCCCTGTCCGTTTTTTTAAGCACGGCTTCAACCAGGGTATCTGGATTGCAGCAGTCCTCAAGTTCATTCTGGTTGTAAAGGAGTCTGCCCTGATCGGTCAGGGTGATATTCTGATTTTCAATTAAAATTTTCAAGGAGCCGTTTTCATAGACAGGGGAGGCGGGCTGCCGGTCAAACCATTTTTTCAGCCACCGCTTTTTGACGATGTTGATGCGGTTTTCGTCAAAGAAAAAAGAGAAGGTTTCGTCAAGGTGCCGGTAAATTAGATTCAAGTCTTCCGGAGCACCGACATAGGCTTTTTTAATACTGCCTTTTACCTGGGCATTCCATAATACAAATTCTTCTCCTGTATGATTGTCCCCTGCCATGGATCCTTTCCAGGGGGGGACGATGACGATTTCCTCCCTGAATCCATGAAAATTTAACAGCTTGGAAATGTCAGGCATGCTTCCTATCCGGACCACCCCTCTGGATGTCTTCACAAGATCGACATGCATACCGAAATGCTCAATACGCGTTACCCGACTGTTTAACCGGTTTAAAGCACCAATCCTTGTCATATTTACTCCTAATAGAGAATGTAATCGTTTGCACTGCAGTGTTATATTATGAAACGAATCATGATTGCAACTCCTAATTTATTTCGTGCTAAAAAAAACAATTCACTGAAATTTTAGTGGATTATAAAAATAAACCCATGCTTATGAAAAAAAGATTGACATCGTGTATAAAAGTTAAATATAGTAATGTAATCGTTTACAAGGAGGGAGTATGAGTACCATACTTGATGTGGCAAAATTAGCCGGTGTTTCCACTGCTACTGTATCCAGGGTGATCAATTCTCCAGAGACAGTCCGGGAGCCAACCCGGAAGAAAGTCCAGCGCGCCATGGGGATATGCAATTATAAATACAATGCCCTTGCCCGTGGATTTGCCACCAAAAAGACCAATACCATCGGTCTGCTCATCCCCAACATCAATAACCCTGTATTCGCCGAATCCACCCGGGGGGTTCAGGATTATGCCGACAGCAATAAAATCCAGATCATCCTGGGTAATACCTATTACCAGTATGAGAAGGAAGAGGGGTTGATAAAAACCTTAAGGGAAAAACAGGTGGATGGATTTATTATCACCACAACCGATCCAAGAGGCGCTGTCCTGAATTCTCTGGTGGAAGAAAAGGTCCCCTTTGTTCTATTGTACAGCACGCTGAAAAAGGGTCCCTTCTCCGCTGTGGGAGTTGATAATTTCCGAGGCGGATATCTGGCAACAGAGCATCTTGTTAAACTCGGCCACCAGCGGGTCGGCATGATAGCAGGAAAGTTTTCCATATCAGACAGGAGTTTGCACCGCTGGCACGGTTACAGGCAATGTCTTAAAAATTATAACATTGACTATGACAGCAATCTGGTGGCCCAGATGAATTATTCACTCACGTGCGGAAAAGCATCAATGGAAAAAATGCTTGCCCTCCAGGACCCGCCCACGGCAGTCTTCTGCTCCAATGATTATATGGCGCTCGGGGCCATGAAAGGGGCAAGGGAATGCGGGTTAAGCCTGCCCCGCGACATGTCCATTGTGGGATTCGATGATATTCAGATTTCATCCTATGTTGCCCCCGGACTGACAACGATTCATCAACCGGCATATGAGATGGGAAAACTGGGGGCGAAACTTCTTTTCAGGCTCATGGAGGACGGAACAGGGAAGCCGGTTCAGAAGATGCTGGAGTCATCCCTTGTTATCAGGGAGTCAACCCAGAAGGTATAAATGTTTTATCGGCAGCAGATATAATCCCAATGCAATCCCATTGGATTAAATATAAAAGGAGAGAATAGATCGTTTTTTTAGGTTAAGGTCCTTGTGTCTTAGTCAACAATTAAATAAAGGAGAAGTTCAATGAAAAAGTTGGTATTAAGTAGCAAATTATTAAAAGTACTTATTATCGGGCTGATGTTGTCTGTGTTTTCAACCATGTCCTTTGCGACGGAATTGACCATGTTTTATCCAGTAGCCGTAGGCGGTCCCCTGACTAAGCTTGTAGATAAGCTTGTTTCCGATTTCCAGGCCGAGAATCCGGACATTAAGGTAAAGGCCATATATTCGGGTAATTATTCCGATACCATGACCAAAGCCATGACAGCTCTTAAAGGCGGAACCCCCCCCAACCTGTCCGTAATCCTTTCCACTGAAATTTTTACCCTCATAGACAATGATGCAATTGTTCCCTTTGACGATCTTGTTACAACGGACCAGGAAAAACAATGGCTTGGCAGTTTTTACCCGGCATTGATGGAAAACAGCCGTACCGCAGGCAAAACATGGAGCATCCCCTTTCAAAGATCCACCATTGTCATGTATTACAATAAGGATGCTTTTCGAAAAGCCGGTTTAAATCCAGATGCCCCGCCTGCAACCTGGGACGAACTGGTCGAGATGGGAAAAAAGCTGGTTGTCAAGGATTCAGCCGGTAAAGTCACCCAGTGGGGGTTGGAAATTCCTTCCACGGGTTACCCCTATTGGATGTTTGGTGCCCTGTGCCGTCAGAACGGTGAAGTCCTTATGAACACAGCCGGAACCGAAGTCTATTTCAAAAATCCCGGGGTTGTCCAGGCCCTTGATTTCTGGAAAGATCTGGGTCAGACCCACGGCATCATGCCCAAGGGAACCATTGAGTGGGGAACCTTGAGAACGGATTTCCTTGAGCAGAAGACCGCCATCATGTGGCACAGTACCGGCAACCTGACCGCAGTCAAAAAAAATGCATCCTTTGATTTCGGCGTTGCCATGCTCCCGGCCAAAAAGGAGAGGGGAACTCCCACAGGCGGGGGTAATTTCTATATTTTCAAGGATTCATCACCAGAAGAAAGAGCGGCTGCGCTTAAATTTATCAAATGGATGACACAGCCTGCCAGAACCGCCCAGTGGAGCATTGGAACAGGCTATTTAGGCACCCGGGCCGATGCCTATGAGACAGATGAACTCAAAAGTTATGTAAAGGGATTTCCTGCTGCAGCCATTGCAAGGGATCAACTCAAATACGCCACTGCAGAATTATCCGTACATGAAAATGGCAGAGTGTATAAAATACTCAATGATGCCATCCAGGCAGCTCTTACAGGTTCCAAAACACCTGAAGCAGCATTGCAGGGCGCACAAAAACAAACCAGCCGCATATTAAAACGATATTAACCCCCCTGTCCCCGGGTATCCTGTAACGGTTCATGCCCGGGGACATATAAGAAAAGGAATAATTAATTGAGATTTTGGGAGAATGGAACACGAAAAACTCTGGAGACAGCCGGGGCTTGGATACTGGGACTTCTCTGGCTCATGCCGGTTGTGTTCGCCTTCTGGAGTGCCTTTCATCCGGCAGAATTTTCAACAAGCTTTGAATTATTTGCCCCCCTGACCACTGAGAATTTTACACGGGCCTGGTCCTATGCCCCTTTTCCCCGGTATCTGATGAATACTTTTATTCTGGTCACCCTGATACTCGGGGTACAATTTATTCTTTGCACCCTGGCAGCCTATGGGTTTGCCCGGTTTGATTTTTTCGGCCGGGAAATCATTTTTGCCCTGGTATTGCTGCAGCTTATGATCATGCCGGAGGTGCTTTTGGTGGAAAATTACAGGACCATCAGTAATATGGGACTTTTGGATACCATCCCGGCCATCGGCCTTCCCTACATGGCCAGTGCATTTGGCATCTTCCTGCTTCGCCAGTCTTTTAAAACCATTCCCAAGGAGTTGGTGGAGGCCGCCCAGGTAGAAGGAATTTCCTCTTTGGGCATTCTGTGGAAAGTGTACGTGCCTCTGGCAAGATCCACCTATATTGCGTATGGGCTGGTATCTGTAAGTTATCACTGGAACAATTTTTTATGGCCGCTGGTCATCACCTCTTCTGTGGGCAGCCGACCCCTGACCGTGGGATTGGCCATTTTCGGCGCCCCGGAATCCGGTGTGGACTGGTCCATCATTACTGCTGCAACCGTGATGACCATGGCCCCGCTGCTGGTGGCCTTTATCCTGTTTCAGCGCCAGTTTGTGCAATCGTTTATGCATTCAGGCATTAAATAATGTCCTCATGAGACGCAACCTTAATTTTTTAGTTGGATACATATGACAGAAATTATTTTAAAAGATGTCGACAAAAGCTGGGGCAGCTTTCAGGCTCTAAACAGTATCAATTTTAAATGCGAAGAGGGAAAACTACTGGTCCTGCTAGGTCCTTCCGGGTGCGGGAAATCAACGACCCTGCGTTTGATTGCCGGGCTGGAAACCCCCACATCGGGAACAATCGAAATCGGGGGCAAAGATGTCTCTTATCTGCCCCCGGTCAAACGGAACATTTCCATGGTGTTTCAAAATTATGCCCTGTTTCCCCACCTGAGTGTGGCAGAAAATATTCTTTTTGGGCTTAAAGCACGGAAAGTGGCCGTACCTGAGCAAAAAAAGCGGCTTAAAAACGCGGCTGACCTTCTCGGTCTTTCAACCCTTCTGGAGCGAAAACCGGCACAGTTGTCAGGCGGTCAGCGCCAGCGGGTTGCCCTGGGCAGATCCATTGTTGCCCAGGTCTCAGTCTGCCTTATGGATGAGCCCCTGTCCAACCTGGATGCCAAACTCAGGCAGGAGATGCGCCAGGAAATCAGGTCGCTTCAGCAGCGGCTGAAAATGACCATGGTGTATGTGACCCATGACCAGGTTGAAGCCATGACCATTGCCGATAAAATCATCCTGATGAAGGACGGCATCATAGAACAGCATGGAACCCCCGAAGCGTTATACAACCGGCCGGAAACTGCGTTTACCGGCAATTTTATCGGCAACCCCCCGATGAATATCCTGACCCCGGATACCATTGTTATGGATGCCTTTTCCTCCATACTGCCCCACGGAATAACACCTGAATCTCACCAGATCGGAATCAGGCCTGAAAATATCCGGATTTCTGAAAACCGGGGGATTAAGTCCCAGATTGAAACCATTGAGTACCTGGGGGCGGATACCCTGATGGTATGCCGGTTTGGGAAACAGAGCATCACCCTGACCGTCAAAGGCAAAACACGTCTGTCTGTCGGCGATCATATCACACTCGACTGGAAACGGATTCATATCCACCTGTTCGATGCGCATAGCGGCAAGCGGCTGGGAGATATGGAAAAGGACGAATTATCATGAAAACCAAATTTCATCACCGCTATTGGAATCATGTCAACGGCTGGCTCCTGGTCCTGCCCGCCGTATTCATGATCAGCATGTTTACACATTTTCCCATCGTCTCAAGTCTGTTTCACAGTCTCTTTTCCACGGGGACAGCAACCCGTCCTGCCGAATTCATCGGCCTTGAAAATTATACCTATCTTTTAGAAGATGAAATCTTCTGGAAAGTATTATTCAACAATTTTTTGTATTCCTTTTGCACCGTACCCATGAGCATTGCCATGGCTTTAGGCATGGCAATGCTCATCAATCGGAATATCAAGGGCCGTTCCTTTATCAGAATGTCATTTTTTACCCCAACGGTCCTGCCCATGATTGCAGTGGCCAATATCTGGCTCTTCTTTTATACCCCGGAGTACGGACTTTTTGATCAGGTTTTCGCCGCCTTTGGCGGAGACAGCCACAACTGGCTTGGCAATCCTGATACAGTTTTATTCTGCCTCATTGTCATGGTCATCTGGAAAGAATCAGGGTTTTTCATGATTTTTTACCTTGCAGCATTGCAGCAGCTTTCTCCCGAACTTAGGGAAGCCGGTGTGGTAGAGGGTTCCGGCAGTTGGTATTATTTCCGGCGGGTGACTTTTCCTCTGCTCATGCCCACCACCTTGTTCATAGCGATCAACGCAGTGGTCAACTCATTTAAACTGGTAGACCATCTGGTGATCATGACCAAGGGCGGGCCGGACAATGCCAGTTCGCTGCTGCTCTATTATATTTATGAGAATGCCTTCAGTTTCTGGGATTCCAGTTATGCAGCCGCATTGACGGCTGTCCTGGTAGTCATTCTGGCCATTATCACCATCATTCAATTCACCACTGTTGAAAAACGGATTCATTATCAATAGATAATGATTAGGATTGCCCAATATGTTTCAATTTTTATTTAATAAGGAAAACCGCGTTGAGAAATTGATCTTTCAGTACCTGGATTCCTTTCACCTGGTTTTAGACCATTTCAGCAGGGCACTGGCCACCTGTATCACACGCCAGCCGTGTGAAGAATTTGATTTTCTCATGGACCAGACACATAAATACGAATCCAAAGCCGATGATATCATTGACGAGGTCAATAATCTCATGTTCAGTAAGGCATTGATTCCCGATGCCAGGGGGGATATCATGAACATGCTTATCTCTCTGGACAAGATTCCTCACCTGGTGGAACGGGCCCTGTTCATCATCCGGTATGAGGGACTGACCATTCCGGAAGTCTTTATGTCGGATATCGAAAACCTGATCCGGATCAGCCTTGAATCCTGTGACCTGCTCTCCAAGCAGGTTGCATTGTTTATCAAAAACAAGCCCGGTACCCGAACTGTTATGGGAACCATTGATGAAAATGAGAGCAGGTGTGACCACATTGAAAGGCTGACTATCTCGAAACTTTTCTCCTCGGATATGGATCCTTTTGTCAAGCTTCAGTTCAAAGAACTTGTCCTGGTTATCGGTGATATATCGGACCAGGCTGACCGGGTTTCCAAGTTGGTTAATATTCTTACCCTGAAGAGGCGGGTCTGATGGTCTCCCTTCTGGGAGGGGTTTTTTTGGGTTGGTCTCTTGGGGCCAATGATGCCTCTAACATCATCGGCACTGCAGTGTCATCCAGAATGGTGAAGTTCTGGCATGCAGCTTTTCTGGCCGCTCTGGCCTGTATTCTGGGCGCTGTCATTTCCGGCCAGGCCGGTATCGAGACCCTCAAGGGGCTGACTTCTCTGAATGTCAACCAGGCAGTGATCTCTTCGGTGGCAGCCGCAGTTACCGTTACAATGATGACCATCATAGGGCTGCCTGTTTCCACCTCCCAGGCAGTTGTGGGGGCAATCATCGGCATGGGCATACTCAACTCCCAGTTGAATGTTCCAGGTCTTGGCAAAGTCGTTATCTGCTGGCTTGGGACACCCGTGGGGGGGCTTGTTATCACCCTGGCCCTTTACAGGGTTCTGGCCTTATTTTATAATAAATTATCCATTTCCCTGTTCGATACAGACCGGCTTCTTCGCGCCGCTTTGATTTTATCGGCCGGTTACGGGGCCTATGCCCTGGGGGCCAACAATGTGGCCAATGTCACGGCCGTATTTGTCGGGGCAGGCATGATCACTGTCTCCGTCGCGGCCCTGGTGGGTGGAGTAAGTATAGCAATCGGCATCCTGACCTTCAGCCGGCCCGTGGTGAAGACAGTTGGCAGCAAGCTGGTCAACCTGGATCCTTTTTCAGCCTTTGTGGTATCATTGTCACTGGCCATCACAATCCACATCTACACCATGATTGGTGTGCCCGTGTCCAGTTCCCAGGCGGTTATCGGCAGTGTGCTCGGCATCGGGATTATCAAGGGGGCCAACACTGTCAGGTTTGAGACGCTTAAACGGATTCTCCTGGCCTGGCTTTTTACCCCGGTGGTGGCCTGCTCCATCGCCCTGGCCCTCAGCTTTATATCCAGGCTTAGTTATACCCCTGTATCTTAAGATACAATGCTTTTAATCCCTGGTACTTCAAACTGTTTTTTTCAAAGATTTGGGTGTGGCCCCTGGCGTGTTTGATTTATTTTAAGTAAAAATTGTAAATTTTTAGAGTATAAAATTATCATGTAAATTTTGTTTAGGAGGTAAAAATGAGTGTTAAAATTGGTATCAATGGTTTTGGGAGGATTGGAAGAGTATTGTTCCGTGCGGCAATGAATAATCCACAAATTGATATAGTCGCCATCAATGATTTAATGGATACTAAAACATTGTCTCACTTACTAAAATATGATTCTGTCCATGGAAATCTGGATAATACTATTTCCCATACAGATCATTCAATTTTAGTGGATGGTAAAGAAATTTTCGTCACGTCCCAAAAAGATCCATCGTTTATCCCCTGGGCAAAATATGGTGTTGAGATTGCGGCTGAATGCACGGGAATATTCAGAGACCGGGCAGGTGCGAGCAAACATCTGGACGCCGGTGCCAAAAAAGTTATCATTTCAGCCCCGGCATCTGATCCGGATATTACCATTGTCTGTGGTGTCAATGATCTGGACTATAATCCGGGACAGCATCACATAATTTCCAACGCTTCTTGTACAACGAATTGTCTGGCTCCGGTTTTAAAAGTGCTGCTGGCCAATTTCGGAATTGAGTCCGGGCTGATGACGACCATCCATGCATACACGGGAGATCAGAGACTATTGGACTTCCCGCACAAAGATTTACGCCGGGCGCGGGCAGCCGGATTATCCATGATTCCGACCACAACGGGCGCAGCAAAAGCCGTTGCCCTGGTTCTACCTGAACTGGAAGGAAAGCTTAACGGCCTTTCCGTCAGGGTTCCCACGCCAAATGTATCTCTTGTGGATGTCGTGGTTCAAATTTCCAAGGAGGGTGTCACCGTCCAGGATGTTAATCAGGCACTGAAAGCAGCATCAGAGGGTGAGTTAAAAGGAATCCTCGGATATATGGATCTTCCTCTTGTTTCTTCTGATTTTAACGGGTCGCCACTGTCTTCAATTGTGGATGCGCTCACAACTGATGTAAAGGATCGCCTGGTCAAGGTCTTGTCCTGGTATGATAATGAGGCCGGATATTCCAACCGGATGGTGGACCTGATACTAAAAGCGGCATCTTATTTTTAACGATTATTAAATATATTACTGCTGAATATAGAGTTGGAGTCAAAAAAATGAAACCGATTGAAGCACTTGAACCAGGGCGAATCAAACAGATTGATGCCGTCTTTTTTGATATAGATGATACCTTTTCACTGCACAGCAAGATTCTGCCCCAGGCTTATAATGCCCTGTGGAATTTAAAAGATGCAGGCATCCGGCTGGTGCCCATTACGGGTAGGCCTGCCGGCTGGTGTGATCATATTGCCCGGATGTGGCCTGTTGAAGGGGTGGTCGGGGAAAATGGGGCATTTTTTTTCTGGTGCGATAAAAAGACCGGGACTTTGAAGACTCATTTTTATGACGAATCCATGGTTCGTGCCCAAAAGCGGCAGCGTTTGGAAAGTGTTAAAGAAGAAATTTTGAAATCGATTCCCGGCGCAGGTATTGCCTCTGATCAAGGCTACAGGGAAACGGATCTTGCCATTGATTTCTGTGAAGATGTCAACCCCCTTGGAAAAGACCAGATCGATAAGATATGCCGAATTTTTAAAAATCACGGTGCCACATATAAGGTATCATCCATCCATGTAAATGGCTGGTTTGGCAACTACAGCAAAATAGAAATGACTAAAACAATGGTTTCCCGGCTTTGGGGAATTAATCTGGACGAAGAAAAAGATCGATATGTTTTTTGTGGCGACTCTCCCAATGACGAACCCATGTTTGAGTATTTCCCGATTTCTATCGGTGTAAACAACGTGTTGAATTTTGAAGACCAGCTAAAGGTCAAACCCGGCTTTCTTACGAAAGGAGAAGGGGGCATTGGATTTGCCCAGGTTGCTGAGCATATCTTAAAAAACCGATAAATTATTTTTGTTTTTTCAAACATCTCAAAGAACCCGCATCCTTGAGGGGCAGCTGGCGCAGTGTTGGCTAAAGCGTTTCTAAATGTTTTGGTCCATTTTTGGCCCGGTGATATTAAAAAAGACATGAATAACATAAGCAATGCGAGCTATTTCTAAAGTTAAGAATAATGCTATATACCCTTGCTAAATACATGCTCATGCTATATACTTCATATATATAGCAAATTGAGTATAGGAGATCGAATTATGGATGTAGGAACCGTCTTTGTAAATAATAGAACCCAAGCGGTCAGATTGCCTGTTGACAGCAGGTTTCCCGAAAATGTGAAAAAAGTTGTTGTACGTATTATCGGTAAAGACCGTGTACTTTCACCAGTAGAAAATACATGGGATAGTTTTTTTCTTTCTGAGGATGGTGTGTCCGATGATTTTATGACGGAACGTGCTTCACAAGAACAATCTGAAAGGGAATCTTTTTAATGTTAAAGTATATGTTGGACACCAATATTGTTATTTATGTGATTAAGCGTCGACCAATTGAAGTATTAGACATTTTTAACGCCCATGCAGGACGGATGTGTATTAGTTCAATCACGTTGGCAGAATTATTACATGGTGTTGAAAAAAGCTCTATGGTGTCCCACAATCTACGCAAAGTTGAGGACTTTGTATCCCGTTTGGAGGTCTTGCCCTATGACGATAATGCCGCTGCCCATTATGGAAATATCAGAGCGGATTTAGAAAAAAAAGGGACTCCTATAGGGGCCAATGATTTGCACATTGCCGGGCATGCCCGAAGTGAATCTTTGATCCTGGTCACCAACAACATGCGTGAGTTTGTGAGAGCCGAGGGCTTGCGGTTGGAAAATTGGATTGAAACAGAATAGCGATAATTGTTCAGGTTACTGATTGTGAAACCCAAAAAGCAATTGCCAAGGCTGGTATAGAAGATTGTGGAATTGTAACGGTACAAGCCTGTCAGGGAATTATCAAGGTTTGTTGGGAAAAGAGATGGGTGTAAATGTTCAACACACAAAAAATCTGAATCAGGGTGATGATTTCATTGTTGTGGAAAAAATTTGTTTCAATAGCCGCGTCCTGGCCATTAATGTAAAATCGGTGCATCGTGTGTTTCCCTTATAATTTTTTTTAAGATCGATAGCAGGTTTGATATTGAATTTAGGATCATGTTGTCTTATTCTTTTTTGTTAAGCGCATAAACTAAAAACCGGAAACTGGAGGCCACAATGAAAAAAGTAAATACGCTGACCATATTAAAAAATGCCATTCTCATGGAAAGAAAGGGGCAAAGCCTTTACCTCAAAGCCATGGAACATGCCAATGACGAAAGTGTCAAAGCCTTTTTTAAGGACCTGGCCGATGATGAGCAGGAACATGTCAATATTCTTGAAAAACAGTTCAAGGCCTTGATGAAAGATGGCAAATTCATGGCCGGTGGATTTGATAATGATGCCAGTGCCGCAGATGCACCGGATATTCTTGATGAGACCCTGAAAAACAAAATCAGTGCAGCGGGATTTGAAGCCACAGCCATTACTGCGGCCATCAGTTTTGAGGAAAAAGCAATCAGGGCATATGCCGGGCAGTCCGAAGCCGCCTCGGACCCTGAAGAAAAAAAGATCTACAAATGGCTATCCACATGGGAGAAAACCCACCTGAAAAAGCTCATAGCCCTGGAAAAATCCCTCATTGATTCAGTGTGGGAAGACAATAATTTCTGGCCGATGTGATTGGGGATCCGAATCGATTCCCCAGCCTGTGAGTGGCAGTAATCACATTGAATTCCCTGTTTGGCTATTCCCGGGCTTTTGGATAAATCATCGGAAAGTTTTTTGGGAGATCCTGTCACATGGCCGATAGGGGTATGGCATTTGACACATGATTCCGCACAGGCACCCCATATTGAGACACACAGAAACTCGTGTTCGACAGCTGTAGATATATGAAAATGGAAAAACCCCGCCAGTCAAGGGATATAGCCATCCACCCAAAATGGCGTAGTGCCTACAAAATTAGGGGGTGGATTTGATGGATTTTATCTTTTTAGGAGGTTGTATCTTTAGTGTTTTAAGTAGCTTACGCTGAATACTTGTCAATTCTGTGTACTGTAGTATACGGCTATCTTTATGCAAAAATTCTCCTAAATGAAGGCGTTCCATTTCGGCGCGCACCTTCGGCCAGGTCATACCGGTCTCCAGCTCAGTAACCCGGACCAACAGCAAGGCAAGCCAGCAAAGCATGACATGGGAGCGGATGCGATCGTCTTTGGTGTGGTACACCGGCCTGAGAGACAGGGTCGATTTTAGGGTGCGGAAAGCCCGCTCGACTTCCATGAGCTGTTTATAACCAAGGGCTATATCCTCTGCAGACAGGCTCTTGTCACTGGTGCTTAAAAGATATTTACCATCCAGTTTCTCTGCTCGTTTTATTTTGGCCTTATCCAGCTTTAACTTGCCTGACTTCAGCTCCTTGATATATCTGCCCATGGATCTGTGTGCCAAGAGAGCATATTTTGATTTGAGAAACGCCTTGCCAGATCGTTTGCTCAAAGCTTCCAGTTCTGCTTCAATACGTTCCAGATTTCTTTTACGAATATGTTTATCATGTTCCGCCTGTTCTGGATTATACGCAATGACAAATCGACGTCTGCCACTACCTTCACCAACAAAAACTTCCTTGATATGAAGATTCTCTCTGATAACTTTAAAGCGCCCACCCCGATTCAGGGCCTCTTCATTTATATTTGTGCCCCTGAGTTTTTCACCGAGGATGTATTGCCCACCAGCTCTTTGCAGGTTGCGCCGGTTCTCAACACTGGTCATGCCGCGGTCCATGGCCCAGATGACGTTACCCAGCTTCCAATCATTCAAATCCTTTTGGACCTGGTCAACGCACTTGGCATCGTTCTGGTTCCCGGGTAAGACCCAACACCGGACAGGGATGCCTTCTCTTGTGACGGCCAGCCCTATAGTGACTTGAGGTAGGTCATCTCTTTTGTGTTTGGATTTACCAAAAGCTAAGAGTTCTGAGTCTCCGGGACCATCCATTTCAAAATAGGTGTTGGTGGTATCGAAAAAAATCAGATCCACTGTGAGATTCAAAAGCTGGGCAGTTGCCCAGAAAACTTTTTCCTGGATGACTTTTTCATGTTTGAGCAAAAAATCCATGCTCCGGTAAAGGTGTTGAACCTGGATAGGCTGTTCAATATCCAGATGGACATCCTTGTCAACCCATTCTTCAACCGCCAGTTTGGAAGAAGGAGCCAGGGCTCTGTTGGCAACCATGGCGAAGATCGCATCGCCAATAGGCGCTTTGAACGCTCTGTCTTTCAATGCTTCGGCAAGACAACCATCAATGCCGATACGCTTCCACAGTCCTTTAAGCAGGAGTGCCCCACCGGCTGGCTGGCTGGATATGAACTTGAGATCTGTATCCTGGACACCCAGTTCTTGTGCATCTTCAGGACTTATGAACCGGCTCAGGCTGCTGACAAGACGCTTGAGAGCGGCTACGTCAAGCTGATCCCGCCGCCCGAATGAGTAGACGACTTCGGCTCGGGAATAGCCTTTTTCAGGGTGACGGGTATTGTGGGCTAATTGAATATATTCAACCTCAGATCCATCCTTGTTCCGGCGTTTTATGGTGCGTACATACATGCCTATACAAAAAGCATGTATTTCACTTTATGTCAAGCTTTATTTGACAAGTCGTGTGCCTACAGGTTTTGACGTCAGAGCCAAGACTTGGTCTGATTTTATTAGGTTTTTTTACAAAAATCAGGAAAAATGAACCTACAACTGTCGAACACAAGAGAAAACTACAGAACTGTCTCACTATAGTATCATCATTGTGTGTCTTAACAAATCTGGACCGCTGGAAATCACCATGGATCAAAGCATTTACTATAGCAAATCCCTTTATGTACAAAAAAATAAAGGTCTAAAATATTGTGGTATAATTTGTGCATTTTTTTCTTAACAAGCATAAAGGCTTATGATGAGTGAAAATTAACACTATTTATGGAGAAAGAAATGAATAAGATATTAATCGCATATGTTAGCAGAGCCGGTACGACAAAAAAAATGGCTGATTTTTTGGCAGAAGGTTGTCGAATGTCTGGCCATGAAGTTAAATTTAACCGCTCATAATAGACTGTAAGGATGCATCAGAGAAAAGAATAACAATTTTAGGGGGAGAAACAAAAAGTGAAAGAAATCACATGGACGAGTGATCTGTCGGTTGGAATCGAACTGATCGATGAACAACATAAGATGTTAATTAAGCATCTCAATGACCTAAGCCAATCTTTGGAATCGGGACAGGGACCCGCAAAAATTTCAACTACTCTCAATTTTCTGATTGACTATACGAATTTTCATTTCACTGCCGAAGAAAAACACATGGCAGCAAATGGTTACCCGGAATTGGAAAATCACAAGACAATGCATGAAGAATTCAAATCAACTTTAGCCAGCCTGGAGGAAGATCTTGAAGAGGAAGGTGCTACGCAATTATTAGCCGATTCAATTGACACCCTATTGGTCAAATGGCTTTTTGAGCACATCCGTACGATTGATGTAACGTTTGGGAGGTTTCTGAAAGAAAAAGGCGTTGAAATACTCCAAGAAGACTAACTGTTTTTTCCAACCAACCGTAAGGTCTGCAATATGTCTTTTCCACCTTGCGGTTGGTGGCTACAAAATTTTCCCATTTCATATATACCCCGGAATAGAAGGACCGAATTTTTAATGGGCCATTGCCGGGTACTTCCTGGAGAACAAAATAACCAACACATGACTGTAAAATGATTGATAAAAGAAATAAAAATTTTAAGGAGGCATAATGAAAAAGATGGCTTTATTTGTATTCAATGGTGACCCTATGTGCTTTATCCATGTACTCTTAAATGCATTAGAGATGAAAGAAAAAAACTATGAACCTGTAATTATAATGGAAGGGGCCAGCGTAAAGCTGCTTCCCGAGCTGGCCAAAACTAATAACCCCCTGAATATACTTTGGGAAAAAGTCGTTGCCAAAGGGTTGGTTGAGGGAGTATGTAAAGCATGCTCCAACAAACTGGGCACCCTGGACGATGCTAAAAAACAAGGGCTAAAGCTTCTTGATAACATGTCTGGGCATCCCGCAATGTCAGAATATAGAGAAAATGGTTTTGAAATAATTACTTTTTGAATTATTTTCCAACTTATGAGACAATCAATATGACGGATATCTTTTCAGAGTCCAGAATGTTAAAGCCCTGTCTGAAAAATTGCCAGGATAATTATCGTACTATTTTTTTAGAGGGAGCACTCACTAAATCCAAAAAAACCGGGGTGCTTAAGAAAAAACAAGTTATGAATAAAACTTGCCTTAAGTGTCATCGGAATAACAAAAAAACAGGAAAAGCTTATGGACCGGTAAAGTGTTCCGGGTGTCATATTAAATAATATTGTTTGATAAACAATATACTTTACATATCCCCTGTGATTTTGTCACACCGGGTTTATTAAAAAATAATTGTAAATGGTTTCTTGGATACCCATTCCCTATATGAATCGTATCGTCTGGAAGGTTTGTATAGGGAAAGTATCTGTTAAAAATCATGGCATGTCCATTGATATATATACCCCCCCCCAATCACAGCCTTATAAAGGCTTAAATCAGAATTATTCAAAAGCTTTATAAACTTTTTCACCACCTAAAATTTGGCAGAGCCCCAAGGGAGGGCGGGATATACTTCCAAATGATCAGGATAATCGGCCAGGGTTTTGGACTCCGGGGAATTCTTTTGACCCTAAAAAGACATAAGGGCCAGGGATAGTGCACAACCCATGGGCCAGCAGGCAAATGAAAATTTGATGGTGGATTTGGGTTCAGTTGAATCCATTTCATTTTTTAGGTTTTTAGTGTATAAGTCCAAGCCTATGAAAAATGAATATGCTTTCGGTTTACTAACAGTTCTGTTCTGGTCTACATCTGCGACGGCCTTTAAAATAACACTTCAATATCTTGATGTACTGCAGCTTTTGCTTTATTCCATAATAACAGCTGTCGTGATCTTAGGTGCCCACCTGTTAATAAACAAAAAGTTCCATACAGTATTTAAACTTAAAACAAAAGAATACGTGTTTTATCTCATCTTGGGTTTTTTAAACCCGTTTGTTTATTATTGGATGGCAATCAAGGCTTACGACCTGTTACCTGCCCAGATTGTTCAGCCGATAAATTATACCTGGGTGATTACACTTTCATTGTTGTCAATTCCATTGTTAAAACAGACTTTTTCAAAAATGCAGATATTAGCCACCCTGGTCTGTTATACAGGAGTAGTAGTACTTTCCTATCGGAAGGGCGCAACGACCGGATTTGAAATAAGTTACTTCGGGGTGTTTCTGGCAATTTCATGTACAATAATCTGGGCTTTGTATTGGATCTATAATGTCCGTTCAAACCAGGACCCCATTGTTGCCATCTTCCTGAATTTCTTATTCAGTATTCCCTTCGTTGCAATAGCGTGTTCTGTCTTTTCCTCTTTTGAAGTTACTGACTTGAAAGGTATTTATGGTGTTGTCTGGATCGGGTGCTTTGAATTTGGTTTTGCATTCATCACCTGGATAACCGCTTTAAGATCAGCTAAAAATACAAATCATGTAACAAATTTAATATTTCTGACACCATTTATTTCATTAATTTTTATCCATACCATTCTTGGCGAACAAATCCAACTGCAAACCTATGCAGGTCTTGTTTTGATTATCATTGGTATTGTAATTCAAAAATATAACGAATTAAAAATATAGTCTGTTAAGAATATATCGACCCTGTTTTTTAAATTAACAGCATACTTTTTGTCTATAACGAAATTCCCCCAATACCGGAGTTTGAAACTATAGACAATTGGCAATAATCAGGATCAGGAATTTTGCCGAAAAACACGGGACGTATAAACAGAAAGCTTACCAGTTTCCGGTCAGGCACTAATTAAGGAAGCCTAAAAGAATAAGCGCCTTTACAAAGAACTGGTTTGTAAAGGCGCATGCATTATTCACCATATCCATTTTTTTACATTTTAATCAAACTTTAAGCCTGGGATAATCTGTAAAGCCCTTTTCTCCGGGTGTATAAAATGTCGGTTCATCCCATTCCGCTGTTTCAGCTCTGGCTGCAAATCGTTCAACAAGATCCGGATTGGAGATATACGGCTTTCCATAAGCGACCAGATCTGCCAGTTTTTCATCAATGATCCGGTTACCTTTTTTTCTGTCAAAGGCCGTATTTATAATAAGTGTACCATTATACATCGGCCTGTAATGCTTCGCTATATGAGGTTCTGCTCCGGGTACATCCGTAACATCTGTAAACGGCTCTGAAAGATGGAGGTATGCGAGTTCATAATCATTGAGCCTGTTTACGATATAATCAAATGTCGGAATAGTCTCCTCATCCATCATCATGCCAAATACACCATGGAGGGACGGATTAAGCCTTACCCCGATACGATTTTCAGGTACATGTTTTTTTACGGCTTCCAATACTTCAAATAAAATCCTTGCTCTGTTTTCTATTGAACCGCCATAGTCATCCGTTCTCACATTTGACGTTCTGCTGAAAAACTGATGCAGCAGATAGCCATTTGAAGAATGGATCTCAACCCCGTCAAAGTTTGCCGCCATGGCATTTTTTGCCGCGTTGCCATAATCTTTGATCGTCTCTTTGATCTCCTCAATTGTCATCGCCTTTGGAGTAACCGTTTTTTTAAAACCCTGTGGTGTATAAGACTCTGAATTCGGGTTAAACGCTGAAGCAGACAAAGGAAGCTCACCGTTATGGAAATCCGGATGTGACATCCGCCCGACATGCCAAAGCTGAATAAACATCTTTCCGCCTTTTGCATGAACAGCATCCGTCACTTTTTTCCATCCTTCCACCTGTTCGTCAGAATAAATACCAGGCGTGTTGATATATCCCACTGCCCGCTTTGAAATCTGGGAGCCTTCGGATATAATAAGGCCGGCTGAAGCTCTCTGGGCATAGTATTCAGCAATAAGATCAGTTGCTGTATTTCCCGGGTTATCCGCTCTGCTGCGAGTCATTGGTGCCATAACAACCCTGTTTTCAAGTACAATATCTTTCATTTCATATTTTGTCAGAAGTGTCTGTTTGTTTTCCATAATTATTAATCCTTATTTTAGCGTATTACGCTTTTTGTTTTTCCATGAAAAATCTTGATGCCACCCAGCCCCGGAGTATAAAAACAAGCTGAAGCAGTTTCTCGTTTTTTTCAGTGTACATCTTTAGTGCAAATTGCAGGCCAGAATTCATTTGTCTTTATTTGTTTATATAAAACAGTGTGTTATGAATGAGACATCTGATTTAAACGGTTGAACATTCTCTAATAAATGTGTCTCAGCGGTTAGTTGAGACATATATGAGTATTCATATCTGAAGACAAACTTGTGATATCAGACAGACGGAAACAGAAGATTTTAAAAAGACAACACTTCCGGCAACCATCAGGATTAAAAATTTTGCCGAAAAAATACCGGACGTATAGTCCACACCATTTCAGAATGGGTATCTGTAAATTTTTGTACTTGTAAAGTTTGTATGTTTTTTTTATGAAGAACAGAACAATATTTAATTTGAGTTATTTTCAAAAAAATCAATCGGGATTGATTAACACGAACGGCTAATTTGTAAGGGGAAAGAGATGAAAATAAAAAAAATTTTAACGGGTGTTGTTATTGTCCTATTCTTAATTGTTGCAGGTGGTTTAATCTTCATTAACATTTTCTCAAAAAAAGGCCTTCCCGATTACAACCAGAAGGTCTCAATTCCCGGGCTTGAACAAAAGGTGACCATCTATCGTGATAAATATGCCGTTCCCCATATCTATGCAGAAAACGAGCATGATCTGTACCTTGCAACCGGCTATTGCATGGCCCAGGATAGAATGTGGCAGATGGATTTAATCAGAAGGGTCACCATGGGCAGGTTAAGTGAAATCTTTGGGGAAAAGATGCTCAAGGCAGACAGACTTTTTAGAACCCTGGACATTACTAAAAAATCAAAACTGGTGCTGGCTAAATCTTCAGATGAATTAAGAGGACATCTTGATGCCTACGCCCAGGGTGTAAACTACTATATACAGGAGCACAAAGGAAACTTTCCGCTGGAATACAATATTTTGGGATATGTGCCGGATTCCTGGGAACCCATTCACACACTGAATTTGATTGGATATATGGCATGGGACCTGGCAGGCGGCTGGGACTCTGAAATTGTTATCCATAACCTTGAGAAAAAACTGGGTGCTGCCTTAATAGAAGAGATCACCCCGAGGTTTGATAAACACGCCCCGATTTTTCCGGATTATGTTGAGACCGGTCTGATCGATACATTATACAGGGATTTTATTTCAGCCAAAGACGATATCGGCCATCTTGGAGTCCAGATACTTAAAGCCAGTAATAACTGGGCCGTTTCAGGAGCGAAAAGTACGACGCAAAAACCGATTTTAGCCAATGATATGCATCTGGGGTTAAACTCTCCGGGGATCTGGCTTCAAATGCACCAGAATATAAAAGGCAAACTGGATGTAACGGGTGTTGCGCTTCCAGGGGCCCCTTTTATCGTCTGCGGCCATAACGACAATATTGCCTGGGGTATGACCAATGTGATGGTGGACAACCTTGATTTTTTTATCGAAAAAATCAATCCGGATAATCCCGACGAATACCTGTACAAGGGTGAATGGAAAAAAATAAGGACAAAAAAAGAGATCATAAAAATCAAAGGTGGAGATTCAAAAGAGATCGATATCCGCTATACGGATCATGGCCCCATTGTTTCTGAATTAAAAAAAGATATTAAAGATATGGTGATTTCTGCTAAATGGCAGGGATTTGAATACAGCAGTGAACTTTTAGGGGTTTATCTGTTAAACAAGGCCAGAAATTTTGATGATTTTAAAACAGCGGCAAAAGAATTCATAGCCGTGAGCCAGAATATTGTGTATGCAGACACAAAGGGGAATATCGGTCTTGTCTGTGCAGCAGGGATCCCGATCCGCCCCTCAAATGACGGGAGCAGGGTTCGTCCCGGGTGGACGGGTGAGCATGAATGGAAAGGCGTTGTCCCCTTTGATGAACGCCCGGTTTCTTACAATCCTGCCAGCGGTTTTGTTTCATCGGCAAACTATAATACGGCTGATAATTTCCCATACTATATAAACAAATGGGGTTTTTGCGGCCCTTATCGTCTCAACAGGATCAATGAAATCCTTACATCAAAAGAAAAGTTTTCAGTTGAAGACATCAAAACAATGCAGCTGGATATGAAATCAAAATTCCCTGAACTTCTGGTCAAAGAGATTGTTACCGAGACAGCAAAAAATCCCGGTTTAACCAAGCTTGAAAAAGAGGCGCTCTCACTCCTTAAGACCTGGGATTTTTCAATGGATAAAAAAAGCAGCGCTGCTGCAATTTTTGAAAATTTCAATCTCTCTTTTATTGAAAATACCTTTAAAGATCAGATGGGAGACGACCTTTACCAGGGATATATCGGCAATAAGCAGGCCGTTCAAATTGCCGTTGAACAAATATGGGATACAGAGTCCCAATGGTTTGATAATATAACCACCCAGGAAATAGAAACATTTACCGATATCGTTCAAAAGAGTTTTTCAGACGCCATAGCCAAACTTGAAAAACAACTGGGTTCAACTGCCGATGACTGGGAATGGGGTAAACTGCTTACCTTTACTTTGAATCATCCTTTAGGATCTGTAAAGATTCTTGACAGGGTATTCAAATTGAATAAAGGGCCATATGAAATGGGTGGAAATAACCATGCCATCCCGGCATATGCGTATAAATTTACAAAACCGTTTAAAGTATATCACGGTCCTTCCCAGAGACATGTTTACGACACCTCTCAATGGGATAATTCATTTTCAGTGATTCCAACCGGCAACTCTGGAATTCCTTCAAGCAGCCATTATTGTGACCAGACCCAGTTGTATGTAAATGGGGAATTTCACGTTGACTATGTGAGCAAATCTAAAATTAAGGAAAATGCTGAATATACCATGGTATTGGAACGTACTGAATAGATACAACATTGGTTCAACGCTTGAGAGTTCAGTAATCTAAATTGATTTCTAGTTTAGAGAGTGCTGCCCTAATTTTCTTAAAATTTGTTCGATCATGAATTAGGAATAGAAGACTTTTAGAATATGAGTAAAACAATTGTGGTCATTGGCAGTGGCATAGGTGGAATGGCAGCAGCAGCCTTGTTTGCCAAATCAGGATATAAGGTTTGTGTTTTAGAGAAGCACGAGGATTTTATTGGCGGTCACGCTAGAAATCTTAGCTTTTCAGGTTTGACCTACTCCATGGGACCGCAATACGTGTGGCATTTTGAAAAAGATGGGGTCGGCGACAGGTTTTTGAAATATCTGGAAATTGACAGGGAAAATCCTTTTCTGGAGATGAAAAAGGATGGGTTTGAACGTATCTTTATTGGCGATCGGAAAAACAATGCACCGGTTGATTTTATAGATTTTTCCGTACCGGCCGGTTTTGATGACTTCAGCAAAAACATGACGGCTCGATTCCCGGAATGCAAGACTGGTATCAAACGTCTGTTTCAGGATATGAAAACCATGTTTGAGCTTTCCATGATGGTAGATAGGGGATATGGTGATAGTTCCTTCATAACATTTATGTCCTTCATATTATCCCGGAAATACTCTTTTTTCCTGAAACTACGCGTGATACGCATACTTTTCATGTCGCTGGAAAAATTTTTTGACAGCTACAAGATTTCTCAGAACGCCAGAAGGGTTTTATACGGGCATGGCGGGATATTTGCAGAGAATGAGTCTGATTTGTCTGCAATTGCCTATATTCTTGCAACAGGCAATTATCACAAAAGCTCACACTATCCTAAATATGGTTTTTTTAAATTGTTTGATTCATTGAAGCAGGTTATAGAAAAAAACGGCGGTAGTGTTCAAACCGGGAAAAAAGCTGTCAAACTGGAAACATCAGGAAATAAAGTAAACAGGGTGATCTGTAAAGATGGTTCGGTTCACCCCTGTGATATAGTGATGAGCAATATTTCACCGCGTCTTCTGGCAAAAACCCTGGTCAGCGTTTCAGAGAAGAAGTATTCCTACACCCCCTCACACAGCATTCCCGCATGCTGCCTGGGAGTTAAAAGGGGACTGGGCATAAGACAGCAACTTGCAGGCAGAAACTTCTGGTGGATGGATGGCAGAGGTGAAGTGAACTATAACAACCCTGATGTGACCGTCCCGCCCAAAATGCTTTATATAGCCTCTTCAACAGCAAACGGATTTGGAAATCTTGCAGAGACAGATGAGGCGGATTCCCTTGTGGTTTTCTGCCCGGGAAATTATAAACAAGAAAAAGCGATTCATGATAAGGGTTCTGAAGTGTTGAAGGAATTCAAGAGCAAGCTGTCCGAGGAAATTGTGGAGATTATTGACAGGAATGTGATTCCCGGGGTAAAGAAAAATTTTTTGTTCTCCCATATTCTTACTTCCATTGATATTGAGAGGGATACGGCTGCCGAACTTGGAAACGCATATGGACGAAGGGTCAGCGTCAAGGAAATGCTTAAAGGTTTTTTAAAGCTTCCGGGTGAAGGCTATACCAATCTCTATCATGTTTCAGCCACAGCCAATGGGGCCGGGGTTGCAAACGGAATTTCCGCTGCTGTGGGATTGCTGAAAAAGCTGGCAGACATCTCGGTTTAAACGGGTAGGAGGTGTTTCATATATCTTTAATACAGGCAGGGTGTCAATATAATTCCTGCTATTTCGTCCAAACCTCAAAAGTGAATGTTACATTGCATCAATGTTGATAATTAAAGTAAGTATATTTTCGAATTATGGCAGTTATCTAATAAGATAATACTTTACTGGAAATGCGGATTAACGTTAATTTTCTGGAAAAATAATTACTTCACAGCAATCATCACCCTGATTCAGATTTTTTGTGTGTTGAACATTTACACCCATCTCTTTTCCAAACAAACCTTTGATAATGCCCTGATAGGCTTGTACCGTTACAATTCCACAATCTGCTATACCAGCCTTGGCAATTGCTTTTTGGGTTTCACAATCAGTAACCTGAACTATTATTTTATCCGATTCAACACTTACTTTGCGACCTTCAATTTTTAGTACCTTACTAAAAATTTCCAATGTATCGAGAAAACTTTGTGGCCATACTGGATTAGTTATTATATCTTTTCTGATTTTTTTCCCGAAGACATATGAAAATTGACTCCATGCATCAACATCAATCTCCCAGGCGGTTTCTATCCCATGCTTCCTGGCTAAAGCCATAAACCATGCCCCATCCATACGGACAAATGAATATTGTGCGATTTCGAATAGTTTCTCAGTGGTTAAATTCATTTTTACCTCTCGTTTTTAAATAAACAGGATTGAATAAACCTAATTGAAAATGAATAAATTGTCCATTTTAAATCAACCGAAAGTTAAAAATTCCTACATATGTTAAAACCATTTTTCAGCTAAATTTAGATGGTGTATATTTTGGGTACCAAAGATTTGACGAAACAGATTGACAGGGAAAGTCCGGGGTACTTTTTCATCTAAGAAACGGAGCTTGATTTGCAAGTAGTCCTCTCCATAAAAATGTTTTCAACCTGGAAAAATCAATCCTTTAATATCCAAAATTTGGAATTGGATTTTACAGCCAGGTGAAAAAAATACATGACACAAGATCTTGTGGTTGATCTTTTGTGGAGAAAACGACATATACACGATAAAATAGTCGCTATAACCCAGATCCTGCCCCCCGCATATATCTTTTGGAAGTTGTCGCTCTAATAGAAGTTTGACTCGTGACTGATCATACCATAAGCCCGGGGTTTTGATTTACTCAATTCAATTAAAATAATTGTTTTTTCATACCGAATAATGTAACTTAAATTTATTCCATTTAACAAATATCACGACAATTGCATATCCGACAGGAGATCATTTATGAAATTAAGATTCTTGAAAGGTGTAATTAGTTTCTTTATTATCATTATTTCCGTTTTTTGGACTTATCAAGTTTTCGCAAATGAGAGCATAAAAATATCTGCTCCTCCATCAATATGGCTACAGGAAAAAGGAGACCGATTAACTGGACCTATTGTTGAGCTTCTTGAAAATATATTTGATGAATTTAATGTGAAAATCACAACGGTATCATTACCTTGGGCAAGAGCGATTTCACAAATAAAATCTGGTAAATTAGATATGATACCGGTTATTTTTTACACAGAAGAACGTTCACATTTCATGGAGTTTAGCGAACCTTATGCTGATGTACCTACTTCGGTATTTGTCCCATACGGGAAAACATTTTTATTTTCTACTCTTGAGGATTTATTAGATAAAAGAGGGTTGACTATGCAAGGGGACAGCATCTCCGCTGAATTCGATTCTTATAAATCTAAATTAAATATCCTTGAGATTGGCGGATATGATCAGATGATAAAAATGCTGATTGGTAATCGTGCTGATTATGCATTAGCCGCAAAGTATGGTTTCATTATAGAAGCAAAAAAAATGGGCCTTGAAACCCAGATGGAATTTTTGCCGAATCCAGTTAAATCAAGAACCCTACATTTTGCTTTTTCAAAAAGATCTCCGTATTTAAAATATTTACCCGAAGTTAATAAACGGCTCAATGAGTTAAGAAATACGGGACGCTTAGAGCAATTAGTGAATGATACAATTAATAAAGCTTTGGAAACTACAAAATAATTATTTAAATTTTTACAACCCCTCTAATATATAATCGAGAGTAAAGTATTTTTATGAAAAAAAGTATCAGTCAAAGGTTTATTATTTGGATGGCAGTTGTCATTACTTCAATATTTGTTTTATTTTTTGTCACTTTTATTCGCTACGATACTTTTTTAAATGAAAAAGAGTTGAAAAATAAAGCTGATCATATTCTGTCATTTTCAAAGCAAAACCTGGCCAGCGCCATGTGGCAATACAATAATAAGTATATAATCGATTATATTGATTCGCTTTTATTGTATAAGGACGTTATTTTTGCTCAGGGAATAATCGAAAGCAAAGTAATTAATACAAAAATACGTGGTGGTTATGAACATATAGATTTTTCTGGAATCACTGATTCTAAGGAATTTATCATCCGTACGTGTGAAATTACTTATGAAAAAAATTTGGTCGGTAAAATTATTTTTGCGATGAGCAAAAAACAAATTCAAAAAAATTCGTATAAAAATTCATTAGCAGTAGTTTTATTATTTGCCTTTATTTCAACAATTACTTCCATAGCAATTATTATTCTTTTTAGGAAGAACATACTAAAGCCGGTACTTGACCTTAATGATTCTGCAAACAAAATCGCTGACGGTGA
>Ga0233437_1000739_pt1 | contig 69399 bp, 58 predicted proteins | sample SI_122_August201_FD_182714 | JGI IMG/M metagenome (GOLD analysis project Ga0233437, IMG submission 182714) | Seawater microbial communities from Saanich Inlet, British Columbia, Canada - SI_122_August2016_200_MG | ecosystem: Environmental > Aquatic > Marine > Inlet | place: Canada: British...
TAGCTATGGCAGCGGGTATTGCAACACTGACAGAACTTCAAAAAAAAAGGTGTATATGAATCACTTGAAAATAAGACCGAGCGATTGATGAGTGGGTTGCAGAATGCTGCAGATGAGGCTGCAATTGCTTTTAAAACGAGCCATATAGGATCTATGGCTGGATTCTTTTTTACAAGCATTGATGTTTCTAACTTTGAAGATGCTAAAAAATGTGATTTGGATAGGTTTGCAAAATTTTACAGAATTATGCTTGAGAAAGGTGTATACTTTGCCCCTTCACAGTTTGAAGCCTGTTTTATATCTCTTGCACATTCTGATGAGGATATTGATCAAACGATTACTGCTGCAAGACAAGCAATGGCCGTTCTTTAAATAGTCATGATAAAGAAGATACATTTAATTGCTGCCTGCGGAACAGGGATGGGAACTCTTGCCTGTATACTTAAAGAGATGGGATATAGGGTAACTGGTTCTGACCAAAATATTTATCCACCCATGAGTGATTTATTAAAAGAAAAGGGAATTTCACTTTTTACAGGATATGATTCTTCAAACTTAGATCACAAGCCCGATCTTGTGATTATCGGCAATGCTGTAACAAAGATGAATGTTGAAGCAAGGGCAGTATTGCAAAAGGGTATTCCATATTTATCAATGCCCCAGGCAGTCAATAAATTTATTGCAAAAAATAAAAAGATCATACTTGTTACAGGGACCCATGGAAAAACAACCACTTCTTCAATAATGGCGTATATCCTTTTTGTGGCAGGGATGGATCCATCTTTTATGATCGGTGGCATTTTAAAGGATTTTAATTCAAGCTTTAGAATAGGAAGCGGCGAATATATGGTGATTGAAGGGGATGAATATGACACGGCCTTTTTTGATAAAGGGCCTAAATTTATGCATTATGACCCGGAAATTACCATCATGACAGGGATTGAATTTGACCATGCAGATATTTTCACCGACATTGACCATATCAAGACTATTTTTGCAAATTTTGTTAAAAAAATAGAAAAAGTCAGTCATATTATAGCATATGATGATAATGACAACTTGAAAGAGATCCTTGATACTCCTGTATCTTCTATAGAGTCATATGGAAAACAGGGACAATGGTCTTTTTCAAACCATGTACAAGAAAATTCAAAAACCCTCTTTGATGTTAAAGGTCCCAATAAAAAGGTTTTAATTAAAACAAATATGGTAGGGGAGCATAATCTTTTGAATTGTGTTGCCTGTATTGCCGTGGCCAATAAAATAGGTATCAGTGACAAAAAAATATGTGATGCCTTAAAATCTTTTTCCGGTATAAAAAGGCGGCAGGAGATTCGTGGTATAAGACATGGGGTAACTGTTATGGATGATTTTGCCCATCACCCGACAGCGGTCAGGGAGACGATTAAAGCGGTAAAACCTTTTTATAAAGATGGCAGGGTAATTGCGGTTTTTGAGCCCAGAACAAATACAAGTATGAGAAAATTTTTTCAGGAAACCTATCCTGATTCTTTTTTAGATGCAGATATGGTGTGTGTTTGTGAACCCGCCATTAAAAAAAATATACCCCAAAAAGATAAATTTTCCATCAAACAACTTGTATTGGACATTGAAAAAAAAGGAATTGAGGCCTATTCTTTTGAAAACAGCGATAAGCTTATAAATGCCCTGATATCAAAATTAAGACCGGATGATCTTGTCTTAATAATGTCAAATGGAGGCTTTGATAATATCCATGTAAAGTTGCTTGAGAAAATCCAATGAAAAAAAAATTGATTCTTCGTATTCTTGGAATAGGTGTTGTGCATATTGTTTTGTATTTATATATTGTCCCTTTTGTGATTTATCCACGGTTTGGCAATAATGGATTTAAATTTACCATTGCAGTTGCCATTACTATTTCTATAGCTATCCTGGGAACAATTTTATTCGAAAAAAAATAAAAGGAGAAAAAAATGACTGATATTGAGAAAATAGAATGGGATCCAAAATATAGTGTAGATATAGAAGAAATTGATACCCACCAGAAAAAAATGTTTGAGTTATTCAATGAGCTGATTGATAGCGATACCTCGGAGCTGGATTCCAAAGCGCGCATTAATATTATTTCTGATATAAACGAATATAGTAAATTATATTTCAGTACGGAAGAAAGGTACTTGAAAAAAAAGGGATATCCTGATTTAAAAGATCATGCAAAGGTCCATCGTCAATTTATAAAAAATTCTATAAGTTTACGTCGTGAAGTCTCGGAAGACATAGCAAATTTAACAAATGATGTGATAATTGAATTAAGAAATTGGCTGATAAATCACATACTTACTTTAGATTCTTTTTATGTACCATTTGTAAGAGTCAACAAATATATAGAAGAATCAAAGAAAAAAAAATAAAGAGAAACGGGCAGTGGTGAAGAAAAAGTAAAGAGAACCAGCCTAAAAGAAGGTGGTGTAATAACCATCCTGTATTTTTTTTAATAACAGGCTGGAAATAATATGATTCAATATATGGCATTTGAAATTGACAATTTATTTGAGCACCATTTTTTTTCTAACCTGGATTATTTTTTTGCTAAATCCTTGGCAAAAGCCTTTGATGAAAAAGATCCCATAGTTTTGGCATCCTGCGCATTTGTTTCAAAATTATTGTTTGAGGGTCATATTTGTCTTAACATCAGTGCAATATCCGGCACGATACGGGCTGTATCGGAAACGGGTAATGATTTAATTAAATTCCCTGATTTAAATTCCTGGATAAATGCTTTACAAAATTCTTTAATGGTTTCAGATAATATCCAAACCCCAATGGTTTTGGATTCCGATCACAGATTTTATTTTTCAAAATATTATGATTTTCAAAATCGTTTGGCACGAAATATTACCCAGCGCATTTTTTTTAAATCCTCTGACATGGATGAGGCAAATATTGATGAAATAATTGGATCATATTTCACACAAGACCATAAAAATAATCAAAGGAAAGCAGTAAAACATGCAGCAAACAACTATTTTACTATTATTTCAGGGGGACCTGGAACCGGAAAAACATATGTCACAAAAGTGATAAAAAAAATATTTCTATCCTATGCAAAAACACATCATCTTCCGGTTCCTAAAATAATTTGTGTTGCGCCCACAGGTAAGGCTGCATCAAAAATGGACCAGGGAATTACCATCCATTCTATTTTAAAGCCGTTAAAAACCAGCCCTGGATTTTATTATAATAAAAACAATACCATGCAGACAGATGTGATAATTATTGATGAAGCTTCAATGATTGATATAATATTATTGACCAGGCTCTTGGAAGCAGTTCCCTTGACAGCCAAAGTGATTGTTTTGGGAGATGTTCACCAATTGTCATCCATACAGGCAGGATCAGTATTCAGTGATATTTGCAAAGCAAAAGGGATGTCACCCAATTTGTTTTTTCTTGATTATAATTATCGATCAAAGGGAAAAACAGGGATCGAAAATTTATCAAAAGCAATCAATGAGAATGATGCCAGGCGCCTTGAGGATATACTGATAAAGGGCCGATATCCCGATGTGGTATTTAAAAGTCTTAAGTCCAAAGGCAAGATTGACTATTTTGTTAATAAGTTTATCTTAAAAGGTTATAAACCCTTTATTTTAGCTGACACTGTTGAAGAAGCATTGAATGAACTGGATGATTTTAAAATCTTGTGTGCTCATAATAATGGGGAATTCGGGACATTACAAGTTAATCATCTTTGTGAAAAGATTTTGCGGGCAGAGAATAATTTTGGTATACAGGGTAAGTTTAAAAGAATCATTATGATAAATATCAATGATTATAAAAAAGGTTTATTTAATGGAGATACGGGTATTGTTTTTGAAACAAAAGTGGAGGTTAATTCTTTTTTTAAAACCCAGGATAACACCATAAAACAATATCGTGCTTCAGATCTTTCCGGCTTTGATCCGGCTTTTGCAATAACCATTCATAAAAGTCAGGGATCGGAATTCAGTACGGTTTTAATGATACTGCCGGACAGGATTTCACCTGTTGTTACAAGGCAGTTGCTATACACAGGCATTACCAGGGCAAAAACAAAGGTAATTATTGTTGGAGATATAAATATTATTAAAAATGCCTTAAACCTTTCTGTAAAAAGAAACTCAGGTTTATCCATGTGTCTGGAAAAAGAAATTTTAAATAATGAAAAATAAATAAGAAAGAGAATATTTTGAAAAAAAATCAAACAATTCCAGAATTTATCTGGCAGTTTTTTTGTTCTGTAAAGCTGGCAGTTTATACGCTTACGCTTCTTGCAGTTACATCTATTATCGGAACTATTATTCTTCAGAACGGAACACAGCAGCAATATTTAAGGCTCTATGGTGAAGCAGTATATAACCTGATCAAGGTATTTAACATCGATGATATGTACCATGCCTGGTGGTTCTTAACCTTGCTTATAGTTCTGTGTATCAATATTGTTGTATGCTCAATTGAAAGGTTGTCCAGTACATGGAAAATTATTTTTCCAAAAAATCTTAAGTTCAACCCTGGAAGGTTTAGAAAACTGAAAAATCTTGAAACTTTTAATATCAATAAAGGTGCTGCATCCCTATATAATGATTATGAAAGCTTTTTATCAAAAAATGCAGGGAAAGTACTGAAAGAAGAGACTGAGACCGGCACTATTATGTATGCTGAAAAAGGAAGATGGACGAGAATGGGTATTTATATCGTGCATTTAAGTATCCTTTTACTATTAGTTGGTGCTGTGATTGGTTCATTCTTCGGGTTCAAAGCCAACATGAATCTGGATGAGGGGGAAACGTCCGCCACAGCCTTTATAGCTAAAAAAAGAGTACCGATAAATTTGGGTTTTTCCATTAGATGTAATGATTTTGATGTAAAATTTTATGATACGGGAGCACCTGAAGAATTCACATCAAATTTGACGATTATCGAAAATGGCAAAGAAAGTTTTACCAAAGATATTCGTGTTAACCATCCGTTAAGATACAAAGGTATCAATATTTTTCAATCTTCTTATGGATCAGGTAAACCAGATAGAGTTGTTTTTGACATTATAAGACGCTCTGATAAAAGCGTGATAAGCAAAACCATTAAAATAGGGGAAGAAATTCAATTACCAGAAGATCAGGGAACATTTGAGCTTCAAGGTTTTTTGCAGAATTATGATTTTCAGGGGAATTTTCTCGGGGAAGCTTTTATCGGAAAGATAACTCAAAACGATAACAAAAGTGTTCAGATTGCGCTTCCAATAAAATTTCCAAGCTTTGACAGGATGCGAAAGGGAGAATTTGCCTTTATTGTAAAAAAGTATGAACAAAAGCATTATACTGGCCTTCAGATCACTAAGGATCCAGGAGTATGGTATGTTTATTCAGGCTTTCTTTTAATGATTATCGGGTGCTGGATCACTTTTTTTATGTCACACCAGTCATTTTTTATTGAAATAGAAAAAATAGATGATAACAGTTCAAAAATAAGCCTTTCAGGTACCACCAACCGAAATAACCAGGGGATGAAACTTAAAATAAAAAAAATTGTAACAAAATTAAAGGATATATAATTCTCATGAACAGTTCTTTAGCATTATCTTCAACAACATTTATTTATGCCCTGGCATCAATTTTTTATATCGGATCGTTTTCTTTTAAAATGCAAAACCTTGCCAAAATAGGATTTATTGTTCTTGTAATAGGTTTTTTGGACAATACCTTAGGGATTATTTTAAGGTGGATTGAATCCTATCAGATGGGTTATGGGCACGCGCCTTTTGCCAATATGTATGAATCGCTAGTATTTTTTTCCTGGACAGTTGCCATACTTTATATTTTTGTTGAACTCAAATACAAGGAACACATTATCGGGGTGTTTGCAACCCCCCTGGTATTTCTTGCCATTGCATATGCCTCTCTTTCTCCGGATATCAGCAGTAAAATAAGTCCTTTAATCCCTGCACTTAAAAGTAACTGGCTCATTGCCCATGTTATTACCTGCTTTTTGGGATACGCAGGATTTGCAGTGGCATTTGGTTTCAGCATCATGTATTTTGTAAAGCCTAAAAATTCTGATTCAACATCTATATTTGCTAAACTCCCTTCATTGGATCTCATTGATGAAATAACATATCAAATGGTGGTATTTGGATTTCTTTTCCTTACCATTGGTATTATAACCGGTGCTGTCTGGGCTAATTCCGCCTGGGGCACGTACTGGAGCTGGGACCCCAAAGAGACCTGGTCCCTGATTACCTGGATTGTTTATGCTGTTTTCATGCATTTAAGAATGATGAGGGGGTGGCAAGGAAAAAATCTTGCATGGGTATCAATTATCGGCTTTATGGCCGTTATGTTTACTTATTTTGGTGTAAATTTCTTACTCAGTGGACTTCACAGCTATGGTTAGCCATGTCTGTCATCATTGGCGTTATCTTAATTTATCTTGACAAGAAAACAAGATATTAATATAGAATAACGCTAATTATGGACGGTGTTGCAAGACAGCAATGAGATTGCTGTTTGCAAAGAATATAATCCGGGTAAAATCCAAGAAAAGTTTTATCTGGATAAAATGGTTAACGTATCATCAACATTTTAATTGATGGAGTTTTCATGAGTGAATTAGAAAACCAAGCTGAAAATGGTTCAACGGAAAGTGCAGGGGAATGCACTGCCGGAGAGGCAAAAGATGACAAAGGGTTAGGACTCGGTGTCATCTTTTTTATTGTTGCATTTGTTGCATGCTTCTTATCCGGCACACTGCTGTTTCCCAAGTTGCTTTATTCAAAAAAAGAGCAGCCTTTTAATTTTGATCACGTGCTTCATGTTGGTGAAGCAGGTGATTGTGATACATGCCATTCTTTAAGGGAGGACGGTAGCTTTACCGGAATACCTAAGCTTGCTACATGTCTGGATTGCCACTCAGAAGAGGTTTTGGGTGAGACAGAAGATGAAGCAGTATTTGTAGAAGAATATGTAGCAAAGGAAAAAGAAATTCCCTGGCATGTCTATTCAAAACAGCCGGATTGTGTCTTTTTCTCCCATGTAGCACACACTGAAGCCGGTGGAATGGATTGCGTATCATGTCATGGTCATATCGGAGAATCCATTTCTTCTAGACCATATGAAGAAAACAGGATTACAGGTTATAGTCGTGATATCTGGGGTAAAAACATCTTTGGGATAAAAAAGCATTCCTGGGATCGTATGAAGATGGATGACTGTGCAGCGTGTCACAAAAAAGAAACAGGCCACCAGGGTTATTGTTTCCAGTGTCACAAATAAGAAACCTAAAACACAAGAATTCAAAACTTTATAGAGGAATAATTTATGAAAGTTGACAGAAGAAGCTTCTTGGGATTGGGACTTGGCGCAGCTGCTGGTATCGCAGTTTCCCCTGTTGGGATGAAACTGACAGATGATTCTTCCATCTGGACCCAGAACTGGCCATGGACTCCTGTCCCTGTTGACGGAGAAGTAACGTATGATAATTCGGTCTGCAGTCTTTGTCCTGGAAGTTGTGGCATAAGTGTAAGGAAAATTGACAACAGACCCGTTAAAATTGAAGGACGGGAAGGGTATCCTGTAAATGATGGTGGTGCCTGCCTCCATGGAATTGCCGGTCTTCAGTACCTGTATGATCCTTCCAGAGTAAAAACACCATTGAAAAAAAATGGTGATAAGTTCGAGGAAATTTCATGGGATGATGCCATTGCAATTGTTGCAGATAAACTTGCGGAGATCAGGAAAAGCGGAGTACCTGAAAAACTTGCCTGTATAGCAGATAAGGAACAAGGATCAGTTTCAGGGTTGTTTCAACGCCTGCTTAAAACATTTGGATCTCCTAATTTTTATACCATGCCAAGTCTTGAATCTTATCTTGAATTGACAGCGGCAACTCTGCATGGAGAAGGGAAAACAATTTCTTTTGATATTGAAAATGCAAGTTTTATTTTAAGCTTTGGTGCCGGGATAATCGAAGGTTGGGGATCTCCGGTAAACTGTTTTAAAGCAAATGCATCAAGAAAAGAAAGACACGCAAAATTATATCAAATTGAACCTCGTTTATCCAATACTGCTGCCAACGCAGATAAATGGATTCCAGTAAAACCTGGAACAGAAGGTGATTTAGCATTAGGTATCTGTGCTGTTATCTTGAAAAAAAATCTGTTTAACAGCACGGCAACAGCAAATTTTAAAGGCGGATTAAACAAATTTGGCGCTTTGCTTCAAAAGGATTATGAGCCTTTAAAAACAGCTGAAATTACAGGGGTAAAAGCATCTGATATTGAAAAAATCGCCATTATGTTTGCCAAATCAAAAATGCCTGTTGCAATATTTGGTAAAGGCCGTGGCGATGGAGCTCAAAGTTTAAAAGAGCTTGTAGCTGTCCATACATTGAATTGTCTGGTTGGTAATATAAATAAAAAAGGCGGTGCTTTTGTTCAACCAAAACCTGAGTATCTAAAGTTTCCGAATGAATCAATGGACAACATTGCTAAAAAAGGCTTTGCGACAACGAAACTCGGGCCTTATATGAATCAGCTTGTTAATAAAGTCAATGCTTCTTCACAGCCGGTTATTGAAGCTCTTTTTGTTCACAATGCAAATCCTTGTTATTCCCTGCATGATTCAAAAAGTGTCAAACAGGCAATAGGAAGAATTCCTTTTGTGGTGAGTTTTTCTTCATTCCTTGATGAAACTGCCAAAGAAGCAGATATCATTCTGCCAAGCCATACCTTTATAGAACGATTAGAAGATGTCCCTTCCTGTGCCGGAATTGCAAGGACTGTTGTAGGGCTTACAAAACCTTTAGTTGAACCTGTATTTGATACAAAAAATCCAGGTGATTCTATCCTTCTTATTGCAAAAGCTCTTGAAGGCAGTGTTGCACAAAATTTTGAATGGGAAACTTATGAAGAATGCCTTGAAAGTGTGGTCCCTGATATCTGGGACTCTTTATCAGAAGAAGGATTTGCAGTAATCTCTGAAGGACTACCTTCGGGATCACCAGGTGTGAATGTCTCTTTTCTTGCAAAGAATCCTTCTACAATTCAGGCCCAGGGAGATTTTGATCTCACACTGATTCCAATAGATAATATGAGATTGATCAATGCCGGTGTCCCGGCTTCTCCTTTTGCCATTAAAACAGTTTCAGATAAGGTTTTAAAAGGTTTGGACAGCATTGTAGAGATTAATCCTTTAACTGCCAAAGGATTTAAAGACGGCGGTTATGCGATGCTCACGACACCAAAGGGTTCTGTGAAGGTCAGGGTCAGCATAAATGAAGGTATCATGCCCGGGGTGATTGGTATGGTTGAAGGTCTTGGTCATACCTTTGATAATAAATATGTCTCAAACAAGGGTATTAATGTAAATGAGTTAATAGGCCCGATAATTGAATCTGGTTCAGGACTGGATGCTGCCTTTGGGATTAAAGCAAAAATTGCCAAGGCGTAAAATTCAAGGATAAATTGCTAAAGAGGTTCTTAATGAAACAAGAAAATAATAAAGCATATAAGTTCGGAATGGTTATTGATCTGGACAAATGCACAGGCTGTGGATCCTGTATGGTTTCGTGCATGTCGGAAAATAATGTTCCGTTTAAGGAGGATGAGTCCAATAAAAAGGATAGCATCACCTGGATGCGTGTTTATAAATTAACCAATGATAAATCCTTTCCTGATACACAAGTTGCATACATGCCAAGGCCTTGCCAACACTGTTCAGGAAAAGGGGGGCATGGTCATTCACCATGCGTTTCTGTTTGTCCTGCGACTGCTACAGACTATGGCTATGATACAGGAATTGTAAGCCAGATTTATACACGTTGTTTTGGATGTCGATACTGCATGGGGGCATGTCCCTATCATGCAAGATATTTTAACTGGTGGGATCCCAAATGGCCTGAAGGCATGGAAAACTACCTTAGCCCCAATGTATCTCCAAGAATGAGAGGGGTCGTGGAAAAGTGCAGTTTCTGTTATCACAGATTCCAGGCTGCAAGAGATCAGGCATATGCAGAAGGCAACAAGGATGAAATTGCTGAAGAAAATTATCAGACTGCGTGTACTACAGCTTGTCCTGCAGGTGCCATTGTCTTTGGGGATTTAAACAATCCTGAACATATGGTACACAAGATTGTTAAACCTGACCCTCACCCTGACCCAAGAAACAAACATGTTATCGGAAAATCAAGGAATCCTAAAGTATTCAGACTGCTTGAAAGACTTGGAACAAATACAAAAGTCTATTATCTTTCCGAACGCGAATGGGTAAGAAAATCCGGTGATAATTACCTGGATGGTGAATGGGATAAAATTAAGAATCATCATGGGGCTAGTGTATCCCATGATTAAGACTTCCAAAATATTATTTAGGAGTGAATAAATATGGATTCTGCATTAATACCTGAAGGTGCAAAACGTTGTGCATTTCCAAAGTTTGCAATTGGGATAGCAGTCGTTGGTGCCGTACTTCTTTGGGGCGTTTTTGCCATGTTCCTCTGCTGGTTTAAAGGCCTGAATCAGACCAATATGAATGACTATTACGGGTTTGCCCTTTGGATCTGGGCCGACCTTGCCGTCATCGCTGTTGGTGGCGGAGCATTCTTTACAGGTCTGTTAAGATATATTTTTAAAATTGACGAGCTGAAAAATATCATCAATTTTGCTGTAATAATTGGTTTTATCTGCTATAGCTCGGCATTGTTAATCCTTGCCATTGATATTGGACAACCGCTTCGTGGGTGGTTTATTTTCTGGCATGCCAATGTCCATTCAATGTTGACGGAGGTAGCTTTTTGTCTGTCTGCTTATTTTGCTGTATTGACCATTGAGTTTATTCCCAATATCCTTGAGAACAGGCAGGCCAACAAAGTACCTTTTTTCCATCACCTTGCCCATAACATGCATGGTGTAATGGCTGTATTTGCTGCTACTGGCGCTTTTCTTTCTTTTTTCCATCAGGGATCTCTTGGTGGGGTTGCAGGCGTTATGTTTGGTCGTCCTTTTGCAGTCAGAGAAGGCTTATTGATCTGGCCCTGGACATTTTTTCTGTTTACATGGTCTGCTGCAGCATTTGGCCCTTGCTTTACTCTTTTGGTGACAAGAATTACAGAGGCTATTACCGGCAAAAAACTGGTTAAGGACAACGTTGTTCATCTTTTGGCTAAAATATCCGGATGGATGATTATTACCTACATTATTGCCAAGATTATAGACACCATCTACTGGGCAATTGTAACAGCGCCCAGTCTTGGATTTACCTTAAGCCATTTTTACACAAATAATAGTTTTTACGGATATTGGATTCTGATTGTGGAAATTATTGTATGTGGTGTTCTTCCGGGCGCTCTGCTCATAATGAAATCAACCCGGGAAAATTCAAACCTGCGCCTTATTGCTATTATTCTTGGTGTTATTGGTGTCTGTCTTAACAGATGGGTCATGGTGCTTCAGATTATGGCGGTTCCGGTAATGAGTTTTGATACATGGGCACTTTACATTCCAAGCTGGCAGGAAATTGCAACATCAATTCTGCCCGTGGCCTATGGAATCATTCTGATTTCAATTGCATATCGTTACCTTCCTGTATTTCCCCAGGAAAAGGAACTCAATTCGGTCGAACCTGTAACAGAGGCGGAATAAGCCTTTTTGTATAAAGGAGAAAAATTATGTTTCCATTTTGTTTTGAATGGGTATGGGACATCGGTCACGCAATTTTCTTTGGTGGATTCTGGTACGCCATTTCCATCCTGGGTGCCGGCATGACATTTTGTATTTTAAAAGCAGCCTATGATACAATGAATGATAGCGGAGAGTCTCATCATTAGGCATTGATTTTAATATAGAATTTATTATTGAATAAAGCGCATTCCAGGACCTGTTGAAAAGTTTTGGAATGCGTTTTGTTTTTATAAGACAGTTAAAATTTTCAGGGATAAAATACTAAAAAAAAATGGTTCAACTAAAAGGACATATTGAACGCATAACTTTTTCAAATGAAGAAAAAGCTTTTTTTGTATGCAAACTCAAGGTAAAAAATGTAAATAGTCTTGTAACCATAGTGGGGAATATGGTGAATCCAACACCTGGCGAGGTTGTTGAATTAAAGGGCAAATGGATCATACATCCCAAATTTGGTCATCAGTTACAGGTTATTGAATATAATACTATTGTTCCTGCTACTCAATCAGGTATTCAAAAATATCTGGGTTCAGGCCTTATCAAAGGGATCGGGCCTGTTATGGCTAAACGTATTGTAACATTTTTTGGTATTAAATCATTGGATATCATTGAAACGAGCATTGAAAAGCTATCCCAGGTTGAAGGAATTGGTAAAAAAAGAATTGGAATGATTCAACAGGCCTGGATCGAACAAAGAAAAGTCAGGTCAGTGATGTTGTTTTTGCAGTCCCATGGGGTCTCTACAGCCTATGCAGCAAAAATTTTTAAAACCTATGGGCAGGACGCAATTCATATTGTAAAGGAAAATCCTTACAGACTTGCGAGGGATGTTTTTGGTATAGGGTTTGTAACTGCAGATAAAATTGCAGAAAAACTGGGTATAAAAAAAAATGCCCCCCAGCGTATTGAAGCAGGACTAGAATATGTGCTGCACAAGCTGGCTGATGAAGGCCATGTCTGTTATCCCTATGATGAGCTTTGTTCCAAAGTTCAACAAATGCTTGAGGTTAACACTGAGGCTGTTTTAAAGGCTGTTGGAAATTCTTTAAAGGCTGATCGGATTGTTATTGAAGATATCAATAGGAATATCAAAAAAAAACCAGGAGGGAATGAAGAAAATATTAAATTTGTCTTTTTAAAGAAATACCATGTTTGTGAAACAGGAATTGTCGATAATTTTGAACAGCTTAAAAACTCTCCAAAAACTATAAGGAAAATCGATTTAAACAAAGCCATTGAATGGATTAAAGGCCAGATTAAAATAAGACTGGCAAAAGAACAGGAAGAAGCCGTTAAAAAATCTTTAAAGGAAAAGGTTTTAATTATTACAGGCGGACCTGGTACCGGCAAAACAACCATTATAAATGCTATTATCAGGATTTTAAAAAAAGCAGGTGCAAAAATTCTTTTGGCTGCTCCCACTGGTCGAGCAGCCAAAAGAATGAATGAAGCCACCTGGGAAAAAGCCATGACCATTCACAGGATGCTTGATTATTCCATGAAGGAAGCAGGTTTTAAAAAGAACAATAAAAACAGGCTAAAATGTGACGTTCTGATTATTGATGAAGCATCTATGATTGATATTGTTCTGATGCATCATCTGTTAAAGGCCGTGCCAAGAGAAGCCACACTTATTCTTGTGGGAGATGTCAATCAATTACCTTCAGTGGGACCTGGAAATGTGTTAAACGATTTGATTATATCCAATACTTTCAGTGTTGTTGAGCTTGATAGGATCTTCCGGCAGGCAAAAAAAAGTTTAATTGTTGTAAATGCCCACAGGATAAATAAGGGAATGTTTCCCGTGGTGGCAACCGATGACAGAAAAGGTGATTTTTATTTTGTCCAAAAAGAGGCTCCAGAAGAGGTTTTATGCACCATTATTGATCTGGTTCAAAACAGAATACCTAACAAATTTAAAGTTGATCCGGTAAATGATATCCAGGTCTTAACACCGATGCACAAAGGTACTATCGGTTCAGCCAACCTGAATCACGAACTGCAGAAAATCTTGAATCCAAACAAAGTCTTGGTCCAAAGAGGGAACAGGGAATTTAAAATTTCAGACAAGGTGATGCAAATCCGTAACAACTATGACAAAAATACTTTTAATGGTGATATAGGCAGAATTATCTCTGTTGATTCTATTGATCAAAAAATGCAGATTAATTTTGATGGGAGGAATGTGGAGTATGATTTTTCTTCACTTGATGAAATTGTTCACGCCTATGCAATTTCCGTCCATAAATCTCAGGGTTCAGAATATCCTGTGGTAATAATACCGGTTGTGACCCAGCATTATATCCTTTTACAAAGAAATTTGATTTATACGGCAATAACCCGGGGCAGAAAACTTGTTGTGCTTGTGGGAACAAAAAAAGCCCTTGCCATGGCCATCAATACTGTTAAATCATCAATACGTCATACCAGGCTGTGGCATCGCCTGGAGCACCATTTGGGCAGGCCGGTCAAGAGCCTTTAAAAAAAAATGTAATTGTTCAGCCCGTTAAAAATAAGCTATCCCCCAAAGCCATGTCTGATGGATATTTGCAGGAGGTTAAGCGAATAGTCTTGAAACAAATATCCATCAGACAGGGCGGGTTCAAGCGCAAGAGTTGAATAATTACAAAAAATTTAAAAAAAAGGTCAAAAATTATTTTTTCCCTGCAAAGATCCAGAACACAGCCCAGGCAAGGCAGACAGGTATAATCCCAAAGGAAATATATGAAATTAGATTTTCATTCCATGGTTTTAGGTAAAGACCAGTGGCTATTGGATAAATAAGGGTGAGTACTATGCAGAAGCGTTTTTTTGTGGAAAGTTTTCTTAACTTTATTCCAGGAGATATTTTTTTTGCAGATTCCCCCTTAAACAGTCTTGGAAGAATCAAGATACAGGCGATCAGCAGCACTAAAACAAGAATTTCACTTATCCCGGTCAAGAGTAACTCCCTTAATAATCTGGCATGATTTAAATTATTGGTTTATTTCAAACATTGCCGAATTTGTCAATGGGATTTAAAGAACTGGATCATGGTATTACCAAAGGATTTAGGTCTGCCACTTTAAAAATGACTTGATCCGTCCCAGCAGTGTGTACATAGTCTTTTTTTAGGAAGGCCGATGGCTTCAATCAGATCTTCAAGTTTTTGATACCTTATACTGGTGAGTTTGAGCCGATCAATAATTTTATCAATCATGGCCGTATGTTTTTTTGAGCCGTCCACTGCATAGTCTGTCAGATCTGTACTTTCGGTCCCTTCAATTTCAAAAATGGCTTTCCGGCCGGCTAGATCAAGGGTTGACCTGGATGTTGAAAAATTCAAAAACTCACAAGGATGAATAAGGCACGGGCAGGCAATTCTCATATGAACCTCTTTTGCACCGTATTCATACAAAATCTGGGTATTATCCTTAAGCTGAGTCCCTCGAACCACAGAATCATCACAGAAAATGATACTTTTTCCTTTGATAATTTCTTTAATAGGAATCAGTTTCATTCGGGCCACAAGATCTCTCATTTCCTGATTCTGGGGCATGAAGCTTCTTGGCCATGTAGGGGTATATTTTACGTACGGCCTCATATAGGGGATTTTGCTATAATTTGCAAATCCTATGGCGTGACCGATTCCAGAATCGGGGATACCGGCAACTAGATCAGCCTTTTCTGTTTCTCTTTTTGCCAGAGCCGCCCCACAATTATACCGGACATTTTCAGTATTGATCCCCTCATAAGTTGATGCAGGATACCCATAGTACACCCATAAAAATGAACAGACCTGCATCTCATCACCCGGGGGCTGAACCTGTTGGATACCTTCTTGTGTCATAAGGACAATTTCATTGGGGCCGACATAGTACTCTGTTTCAAAACCAAGATTTGAAAATGCACTTGATTCAGAACTGGCCGCAAAAGCATTATCTCTTTTGCCTATGATAACGGGGGTTCTCCCTAATCGGTCTCTGGCAACAAAAATACCCGAATCCGTTAAAACCATCATTGAACAGGAGCCCTTAATCTTTGTCTGTGCGTTTAAAATTCCTTCCTTAAAAGAATCTTTCTGATTTATGAGAATGGATACAAGCTCTGTGGGGTTGATATCTCCCTGGCTTGTTTCTGCAAAATGAACATTTTGTGAAAATGCCTCCTGGGTTAATTCATCAAGATTAGCAATTTTCCCAATGGTAACCACTGCAAATTTTCCAAGGTGGGAATGGATAATTATTGGCTGGGAGTCAGTGTCGCTGATAACACCCACCCCCATATTCCCCGGCAGATTTTCAATATCAGATTCAAATTTTGATCTGAAATATGCATTTTCAAGGCTGTGAATTGTCCTGTGGAAACCGTCTTTATTCAATGTGGCCAAGCCACCACGTTTGGTTCCAAGATGTGACAGGTAATCTGTTCCATAAAAAAGTTCTTTGTTACAATCCTGCTTTGAAGTACAACCAAAAAAACCGCCCATAATATTTTTTTTCCATTTTCAATAAATGATCATTGTTTCATTTCCAAACCGCCAAGATCAAATAATAATTATTAACTAAGATGTCAAATAAATAAATTTTGTAAATTATAGATTTTCTCACCCAATTTTTATGACTTGTTCTGGTGAATAAGAATCTGATGAATAAATTTACCCATGACATTTAATACAGCTTCTTGCTGTTCTAAATGAGGAGAATGACCGCAGTCATCAATCATCTCTGTTTTAACAAGTTTTACCTGGCGTTGAATGGATTTGATCTGTTTGATGGTTCCATATTGATCGTTTTTTCCTTGAATTGCAAGCATGGGGATATCAATCTTTTTTAAATATTTTTCGATATTCCAATTGATAAAATGGGAGTCCAGCCATACATCATTCCATCCCCGGAATGCATTCTCAGTATTTTTGCCATGATATTTTTCAAGGCGTTGCTTTAAATCCTGTTGCTCATAATATTTTTTTGCCTGGTGAATACTCTGTAAAGTCTTTTGTTCGCAAAAAACATGAGATGCCATTGTGATAAGCCCTTTCAGTCCTTTTGCAATGCGACTGCCACTGAGGATAATTCCAATGGAGCCACCATCTGAATGCCCGATCAGGATATAGGTTTTTATCCCAGCTTTTTTAATAATGTCCGGCAGTATGGTCAAAGCTTCTTTGTGCATAAAATTTATCTTCCAGGGAAGAGGGCAGGGGTCGGAATTGCCGTATCCAAACCTTGAAAAAATAAAAGCCGGGCACTTAGTTTTTTTTGACAGGTTTTCGGGAAAATTTTTCCACATCCGGGTACATCCCAGGCCTTCATGTAAAAAAATTAGAGTCGGATAGTTTTTTTTGCCTTGCTCATACCATTGTATTTCAATTTTTTGGGAATTAATTATTAAAAACTTTGTCATATTTTCAGGTGGTTTCATCTATATTATTGGATTAAAGGTTAAAAATTTTTCATAAGGGCGTCATAGGCATTTTGAATTTCCAGAAATTTTTTATTGGCAAGATTTGAAAATTCTTCGCCTAAATGGGACAACTTATCTGGATGATATTTTTTAATGGCTTTTTTATAGGCCTCCTGAATTTGACTTCTTGAGGCTTTTGGATCAACACCAAGTATCTCATAAGGAGTTGGGATAGTTTTAGATGATGTGGTTTTTTGATAGGTCGATCCCGTATCATGTCTTTTTTCTTTATCCGAAGCAGAATTAGCAGTTTTCCGGTTATGTGACTCTTTGACATTACCCTGTTTTTTAAACAGAAAACCGGGTAATTTCCCATATTTTATCAGATGAAAAATTATACCGAGCACAATACCATCATCAATCCAGCCGATAAACGGTACAAATAGATCAGGAATAATATCCAATGGGCTGATCAGGTATAAAATTCCGAAAATGATCAAAATGATTTTAAGATAAAAATTCAATTTATAATTTCCTATTTAGAGCCCAGAGAAACAATAAGTAAAATTATTTGCTTTTATTTAACAAGTATTTAGTGCCTGACCGGAAACACTATTTAAAACATCAATCATGGTATATAGCTTTTTTGGATTGCCGGGCCGGGCAAGTTTTTCCTTTAGAAAAAGAACAGCATCAAAGGTTCCTTTCGCATAAATATCCCTGCCATTGATATTGTGTTTGAATTCAAATAAGGCTGACCCGTCTTTTGCCTTTAAAGTATAGGTATGCCATCCATGACCAGCCAAATATTCTTTGGGAATTTTCCAGTCTTTTTCCTGTGTTTCAGGGTCTCTAACCATTTGAATCTGTTTTCGATCAAAGTCAGTGCCAAGTTTATTAAAACAGTCCACCATTGCTTTGGCAGTACCTGAAGTGTCTGCTTTTCCCTTTTGGTGGCTTTCAACTACGCTGAGAGTGTATCCCTTAAAAAGATTGGGAAAAGTGTTTGCTGCATATTCCATCATGGCCTGGAATCCGACAATTTGTTTGGCCATATTGGGTGCAATAACAGCCATTGTAGAAGAATTTGACACAAGTTGTTCAAGCTTTTCTCTGTCCCCTCCCGTGGTTCCCATTACAAATGGAATAAGATTTTGTGTATAAAAAAAAGCATTTTTGATAACTGCACTAGGGTGAGTATAATCAATGGCAATAAAGGAGGCAAAGAATGATTTGATCTCTTGGATTCTCTTATCTCTTGTGTCAGGTTTGACAAGTTCAAAACTAGTTGAATCAATTATCTGGGTTTTGTTTTCAATTTCCTGGCCTGTGAGGGAAAAGGGAATAACATTAAACCTTTTATCTGCAATGGCAATCTGGGCCATTTTGCTGGCAACCTTACCAGGCATGCCATTGATCATGATATTTATTGGTTCCATGAAAACATCTCCTTATATAGTTTTAACAAGTTTGGATAATTTTGGAAGCTTATCTGTATCCAAACCTTTTATGATGTTTTTTAACGAGTTTACAGCATTGGGAATATAGTGTTCAAAGTTTTTCTTCTTTTTAATTAAACTTAAATAACTAAAAGCTCCAAGAATTTGCAGATTCCTTGTTAAACAGCAATAATGGTAGCAGTCTAAAAATTTCAAAGTATCTTTTGGAGTTAATTTTAACTTTTTTGTTGTATATTGCAAAAGATTTTTTTTTATTTGATCATTAAGATGAACATATGGATCAATAAGTAAAGATGCTAGGTCATATTGTAAAGGTCCTTGTCGGGCCGATTGAAAATCAATAAAAAAAGGCTGATCCTTTTTTATCATAATATTTCTTGATTGCAGGTCACGGTGCATTAAACCTGTGAATCCGTTTTTCAATGCATGGTCTGCAATATGGTTAAATTCATCTAAAAACCCTTGAAAGGAAAGATCCCTCTTTAAATATCCTTTGATGAATGCTTCCCAAAAGTATTGGCATTCTTTCTCGATGATAAGTTTTTTAGAATAGGTTTCAGTCTGACACGTCCATTCTTTTTTAAATCCTTGAAATCCTTTACAGGAAAAATCAATGAGATAATCTATCACTTTTTTATATAGTTTTACAGTGAACAGGTCATTATTTTTTTGTTTAATCAGGATCTTAAGATTGACATCACCCAGGTCCTCGATAATAACCATACCGGAAAGCAAGTCATGGTTCAGGATGCGGGGTACAGGAATTTGCTTTGAAAAAAGATAGTTTCCAATATGAATAAAGGCATTAATCTGTGAAAGCTCTATACTATTGGGCATGCAAATACCATGATCTGATATGATATAAGATAGTTCTCCGTATCCTGCCCGATACCAATTTCTGTCTGATCCGTCGCCGGCAAGTTTGTCAATTTGAATTTCTTTTATTTTGTTTAATTTAATCTTAAACTGGGCAGCTGAAAGTATCTGAAGAGAGGTGATTGAATATGCATCTTGAGTACCAATATCCGACCAGAAAATGTTTTCTTCCACATATGAGCTTACTTTTTTTTCAAGGGCAATGCGTTTATATACTTCAATGCTTGAAAATATTTTTTTATCAGGGAAATAATCATAAATTTGAGGAGATAATACCTGAATTCCGGTAAATGCAAGGCCATTTTTTTTTGAATCAAAGTTCTGGACATATCCCTGATTATCAATTTTTATTTTATTGAAACGGTCATAATCATGAAGGACAAGTGTAGCCAGGGTATTTGATTTTTTATGAAATTCATAGACCTTGTTCAAGTCAACACTTGAGATTATATCAGAATTAATAACAAAAAAAGAATGGTCCTTTAAAAAAGGTTTTGCATTGGCAATAGCTCCGCCGGTATCTAAGATAACAGATTCATATATTGTTTGAATCTTAACATTATTATATTTAACTTGATTTACAAAGGATTGTATCTGGTTATGCAAATGATGTGTATTGATCAGGATTTGTTCACAACCATTGTCCACAAGTGTTTTGATAACATGTTCAAGTACTGATTTAGACATTATTGTGAACAAAGGCTTTGGGATTTTTTTTGTATAGGGTAAAAGCCTTGTACCAAATCCTGCTGAAAGAATCAGTGCTTTCATGGTTTTAAGATGCTATCAAAAGGATTAAACGGTCAAGAATATTCTTGTAGTGTTCAATCTGCATATGATCCTGGGGCCCGGCAATTCCATTTTTAGTAAAATAATTTGCGGAATTTTTATAATTAATCTGTGAAAGAGATTCTTTGAATGTGATGATTTTGGTTTTATAAAGTTTTGTCCCAAGGGAATGGATCTTTTTAACTCTTTCTTTGCCTTCATGTTTTTCAGCTTTATATTTTTCAAAGTAAAAAAGGGTGGTTTTATAGGATTCAAAAAATGGCTGTAAAAAGGCGGCAATCCATTTGAGTTTTCTTAATCCCTGTGAAGTTATTCGAAATACATCTGATTCAGTTGAGTCCGGAACGAGTATTCCCTCGTTCATAAAGAATTTGATACAGGTTGAAATGTTTTCCTCACAGGTGGTTTCCTCATCAAAGAAAAATTCATCTGTAAACATTTTTTCTAAGAATCGATATCTCATTACAAGGTCTGAAGAAGAAAATTGAAAACGATCTATTTCTATAATGGCCACGGCAGTGTATGCAAAATGGACAAAAAAAGAAATTACTGAATTTTTGTAATAGTCCAGAATGGCCCGTTTGTTATTTTTTATTATAAAAACTGTAGTTTCAGTGATATCTTTATCATCCTCATCAGCAAGCTCGATAAAGTTTCTTGAAATAAAATTATTGAGAACGGCGTTCAAGGCATTGTCAGGATCAATCAAAAGTGTATCAGAAACTTCTACATTCATAAAGGTCATTATATTCATATAAGTATTTACCCTGTCCATCATCTGTTTTTTCGCAAAACTGTTTTTCGAACAGTTTAATACTGCACTGGCGATGATTCCGTGAGGGGTGGCCACAGCATTGGTATTGATTGCATTGATAAGCTTGTATCCAAAAGTCTTTATAAACTTAATGTATTCCTCTTTTGAGGCTTTAGAAAGATCAATATTTTTATCCTGGATATAATCTTTTAAGGAGATGGGCTCATTAAATTTCATATAGACTTTGCCGTATTTTTTCTTTAAAAATTTACGGGCGTTGATGAGACCTTTCAATGTTTCCGGTTTCTTTTTACCCCCTTCAATTTCCTTTAAATATGCATCTTCTTCAAGTACTTGATCATAACCGATAAAAACAGGTACAAAATAAAGATTGTCACAAGCACCATTATTATATGCATTAACCAGCATGGCAAGGCCACCTGGTTTTGGGGCGAGAAGTTTACCTGTCCTGCTTCTTCCCCCCTCAATAAATATTTTTATGTTAAAACCTTCATAAAGAAGCTTCTCCAGGTATGCTGCAAAAATTTTTGAATAAAGCGGGGCGCCTTGAAAGGTTCGCCTCAGGAAAAATGCTCCAGCTCGTCTGAATAGAGGTCCTAAAGGCCAAAACGACAGATTTTTCCCGGCTGCAATATGGGGACATGGCATATTGTTTCTAAACATGACATAGGGTAATAATAGGTAATCCAGATGGCTTTTATGGCATGGCACAAGTATTAGCGGAGCCTCGGTTGATTTTTCCCTCATCCGGTTGATTTCTTCCTGGTCGAGAACCAGATCTTCAAAGATATTTTTAAAGATCCAGGTTAACAGATAATTGGCAAAATTGATGACCTGCAGATTATAATTTGCTGCAATCTCTTTTATATAACCCGCAGCCTTTTTATGGGTTTTGCTTAATGTCAGATTATTTTCCAAAGCATATTGTGCCAGGTATTCACGTAAGGATTTTCGGGTTAAGATATCTTCAGTTATTTCCTGTCTGGATTTTAAAACAGGGCCAGTTATACTTTTTTTCTGTCTGTTCAGTATCTCCACCAGATGACTTCGTAATCTATGTGCCTGAAATTCCGAATCTAATTGTTCAATTTCAGGATTGTTGATAAAGTCCTTCAGATTAACAGGATTCGCAAGCTCAACTCTGATTTTTTCAGGTTGCCTTAGTATGATAAAAAAAAGTTTTATTAAACCTGGCTTTTCATGAGTCCCAAAAAGAATATCCGTAAAGGTCGCCTCTTTTCTCATAGGTTTTGTCACATAAATAATATTTTCAGGAATAATTATGACAGATTTATTAGTAGTTTTTTGAAGTTGTATTAAAATGAAGAGAGGATCAGGAGTTGATTTTATAAATCGTTTATAAAAATCTTCTTCTTCAATCAGGCATACAAACCCGGATCTGTCATTTAATAATTCTTTAGCGGCATAGCCTGTTGTATAAGCATCTTTGAAATGAAAATGGTGGACAAAATAATCCAGATGACAAAGCAAAATTCTGAGCAGACGTCTGACAGGCAAAAGAAAAAAGAACCTGAAATCAAATCCTACTTGTGGATAAGGCAGATCAAGGCCCTTGAGCTTAGTGTGATAATATAAAAAATCAAGGATTCTTTTATTTTTACTGGCATATACAACAATGTTATTTTTATCAATATTCTTTATCTTTTCTATGTTATGATCATCAAAATTAAGTTTATTGATCAAACGGTTAATCAGCATCTGAATAAAATATCCTGAATTACCGGGGTAAAAGCATAAAAAATAATCATATGTGTTGCCCAGCATGCAGTTGATCATTCTGCGAAGCTTAAGCCTGAAATTTGCAATAAGACTTTTAAGCTTTTGAAATAATTTCATTAATTAGTCCTTATAAGGATTTTTTATCAATATATTAATCCTGATAAACTATCAAAGGTTAATTGGAATGGCAATCTTAAAATAGGCATTCTAAAATAGCCTTGATAAATATAGGAGTCTATGCTATTTTTTTTATTCTGTATTGACAATTTTCAAATTTGGTTAATTATATTAAGAATTATTGTAATTGTTCAGCCCGTTAAAAAAATTATCCCCAAAGCCCTGTCTGATGGATATTTGCAGGAGGTTAAGCGAATAGCATCGAAACAAATATCCATCAGACAGGGCGGGTTCAAGCGAAATGGCTGGATAATTAAGAATCATTTATTATTTGAATTAAAATTTTAGGAGGGCTTTTTTCATGAAAACGTTAATTGGTGGTGCTATTGCAGTTCTTCTTGGTGTTGTGGGCGTGGCTGTTTGGTTTAATCAGTTTTTAATCATTTTGGCAGGGTGCATTCCTCCTGTCCTTCTTTTAGGCGGTGGCCTTGCTCTGTATCTTGGATTTGACGAACTTAAAGATTCATGGAAAAAAGATGATGGAGTTGACGTACCAGAACCACAGGGTGATAAAGCTAAAATTGAAGAACTTGAAAAAGAACTTGATGAACTGAAAAAAGAAAAATAAAGCCTTTAATAGACAATTAAAAAAGGCCTGCATTACAGCAGGCCTTTTTTAATTGCGGATGTCGCAAGAAAATCCGCCACTTCATTTTCTTTAACCCCTGAATGTCCTTTCACTTTAATGAATGCCAGGTCACAGAATTTGTTCATTAAAGTTCTGATTTTATAAATAAGTGTCTGATTTGTTTTAGGTTTCCAGTTTTTTGTCAAAAGACCGATGGAATAACTTGAGTCTGTGAAAATACGAATCGGCAGGTCTTTTCTCTTCAGTTCTTCCAGCGCTCTTTTTATTGCGGTCAGTTCTGCAATATTATTTGTTGCTCTGCCAATATATTCTGAGATTTCTTTTTTATTTTCACCATAAAGGAAAAGAATACCAATGCCTGAAGGACCTGGATTACCTGACGAAGCCCCATCTGTATAGATTTTGATGCAATTGTCTGGGAAATCTGTTTCAGAGTTTTGTTTTGCTGATGGTTTATTGGGTTGTGAATTTTGGGGTGACCTGGACGAAACTGATTTTTTTTTCGCAGGAACAGCCTTGTCTTCTGGTTCTAAACTCTCTGGTTTGACACGGTATTCATAGTCTTGTTTTAAATTATATTTTATTAGTACCAATCCACTTTCAATTAATAGGTCTTTTTTAATATCTGTTTGGGCCCAAACTTTGTTGCCTTTAAAACTCATCCTTTTCCATAAGTCGGCTTGATTTTTATCATTCATATAAATGGTATTTTCCTGAAAGTGATTTAAAATTTATAATTTCTTCTTTCCATTGATTTGATATTGTAATTAAATCTTTCAAACCAGTCAATTTTTTACGAAGGGTTTTACTGCCGAGAATAAGATCTATTGGCATTTGATCAAATACATATTCATAAGGGGGTTCTTTAAATTTAAAATTATTTTTGTGATGTTTTATGATTAATTGCATTAATAGTAAAGATGCAAAATAAGGCTTGTACTCTTCTTTTGAAGTAATATGAATTTGAAAGCCGCAACAAATAATTCCCTTCCACTTTCCAGAAGTAGGTTCAAAATTGATTGGACGTAGAAAAGCGCCTTTTATCAATTCATCTGCCTCGGGTTTAATTTTTTTAGTATCCAGAAAAGGAGCTCCGAATATTTCAAAAGGCAGAGCAGTGCCCCGCCCCTCAGATATGTTGGTGCCTTCAAAAATAACCTGTCCCGGATAAACCATGCAGGATTGCGGTGTCGGCAGATTTGGGGAAGGAGCAATCCAAAAAAGTTCTGTGTCCTTCCAATACATTTGTCTTTTCCAGCCTTTCATTGGGATGATGGTCAGGTCACACCCTATATGGAATTCCTGGTTAAATAATTGTGATATTTCTCCAGTGGTCAATCCGTGACGCATGGGGATGGGAAATCTTCCAACAAAAGAGGTGCGGTTTTTTGAAAGGATATTACCTTCTATTTGAGTACCGCCGATTGGGTTGGGCCGATCAAGAATAACGATTTTTTTTTTGAGTTTTGCAGCAACTTCAAGACAAAAAGATATAGTATAAATAAATGTATAAACCCTGGTTCCAACATCCTGAATATCAATAAGCAAAACATCAATCTGATCAAACATTTTTTTGGTGGGTATTCTTGTTTCATTATATAGACTGAATACTGGAATATTCAATTCAGGTTCTATAAAATGATCGGATTCAATCATGTTGTCTTGTTTTTCAGCATAAAATCCATGTTGCGGAGAAAATAATGCTTTTAGTTGTCCTGGAAAAATCTGATTAATAATTGCTGATGAATGATTAAAATTATTATCAATGGATGCCGGGTTGGATAATAACCCAAGCCTCTTACCCCTTAGGTAGTCAGGCTGATCTGCAATCAATACTTCGAGTCCGATTACTATTTTTTTTTTCATAAAATTCCTTAAGTATATAATTGATCCAAAATTCTTTATTATCATAGGCATTGACAAAATTTCAAATCCTAACTAATTATTATTCTTTTCACCAATATAAGAGATCAGGATATGAAATTTAAAACCAGTGATCAGATAGCTGATATTAAACCCTATGAACCGGGGAAACCTCTCATAGAGGTTCAACAAAAGTATAAAATTTCCAATGTGATTAAACTTGCCTCCAATGAAAATCCCTTTGGGTTTTCTTTGGAGGTTAATGATGCAGTCTCAGAACATTTAAAGGATATGAACCGGTATCCGGAATCCACGGCCCATACTTTAAACAATAAGCTTGCCAAAAAATTTCATGTTGCTCCTGAAAATATTGTTTTAGGGAATGGTTCAGATGATATTATCGCACTTTTGGCCCATGGGTTTTTAAATCCCGGTGATGAGGCTTTAATGCCGCTTCCCTCATTTTTAATGTACGAAATTAGTGTTAAAACTGCTAAAGGGCTGCCTGTCATGGTTCCTTTAACTGATTACTCAACAAATCTTGAAGGCCTTGTTGAAAAAATATCATCTAAAACCAGATTGATTTTTATTACCAATCCTTTTAATCCAACAGGCAGCACAATTACATATAATGAATTCAATGAATTTTCACAAAAAGTACCCAATGATGTCATTATTATTGTGGATGAAGCCTATATTGAATTTGTCAGGGATGATGCCGTTTATAATTCCTTGAAAAAACCATTGCAGGATCCAAGGGTTGTCACTTTGAGAACTTTTTCCAAAGCTTATGGGCTTGCAGGCTTCAGAGTAGGATATGGTATAATGGATCCTGAAATTGCTGAAATTTTAAACAGAATCAGGCAACCTTTTAATGTGAATACCCTTGCCCAGGCTGCAGCTGTTGCTGCTATTGGAGATGAACAATTTTTAAATAAATGCATCAAAGCGACACATGACGGCCTTGATTTTCTTTTTGATGCAGTTGAAAACCTTGGAATTCGTTGTTTACCGACCCAATCTAATTTTTTTATGCTGGATCTTGAAACAGATGCAACAAAGGTATTTGAGCAGATGCTGAAAAAAGGTGTTATCGTAAGATCAATGAAATCATATGGGTTTGATACATTTTTACGAGTCAATACCGGCACAAAAAAAGAGAATATTGTTTTTATTGAGACGCTTAAAAAGGTTTTAAAAAAATGAGGATTTATTGATGAACACCAGAATTATTACTATTGACGGTCCGGCAGGAGCAGGCAAGACGACCATAAGTAAACTTCTTTCAAAAAAATTGGGGTGTGTATATGTTGACACAGGAGCCCTGTACAGAGGGGTTGCATATGAAATCAAGAGACAAGGTGTTATATGGGAAAATGATGAGGTCCTTGAAGTTTTTTTAAAAAATCTTGATCTTAATTTTTTGATGGAAAAGGATTCGCTTATCTTAATATCATCCGGCAGAGATATAACTAATTTTATAAGAACTCCGGACATCTCCATGCTGGCATCATCTTCTTCAGCAAAACCCCAGGTAAGGGTTGCTCTGCTTGATATTCAGAGAAATATTGCAAATACAAAAGATGCGGTTTTCGAAGGCAGAGATATGGGAACTGTAGTCTTCCCGGATGCAGCTTATAAATTTTTCCTTTTTGCTGATTTAAGTATTCGTGCAAAAAGGAGGTATAATGAAATATCCGAAGAATCAAAGGATATTAAACAGGTTCAAGAAGAGATGAAAATAAGGGATGGGAACGATTCTAAAAGAAAAGCCGCTCCATTAAAACCAGCAGAAGATGCCATTAAAATTGATTCATCGCTTTTAACCATTGAACAGGTAGTTGGAAAAATGCTCAAATGCATTGATAAGCCCTGAAAAGCTTAATAATTCTGTTGATTTTTTTATTTTCGTTTGATATAAAGGCAAATTGTACTTGACCATATTTTGTTCCTGTGGCGAAGTATAAAATACGTTTAGGGAGACTAATATTAATGAAGGACATTACTGAAGAAAATCAAAAAATGAATACTGAAACCTTAGAAAACAAAGAAGAGACTTTAGAGAACGAAGAAGTTACTTTAGAAAACAAAGACGAGTCTTTAGAGACTGAAGAAGTTACTTTGGAGAAAGAAGAAAACGCTTTACCTGAAATTACAGGTGAAGAAACCATGGAAGAACTTTTAGGTATCTATGAGTCCAGCCTTAAAAAATTTGAAGAAGGCCAGGTAGTAACTGGAACAGTAATATCTGTTGCCAGGGACATGGTTCTTGTAGATGTCGGTTATAAATCTGAAGGACAAATTTCTATTCGGGAATTCATTGATGAGGAAGGCAATGTAAATGTCAAAGTCAACGATCAATTTGAGGTAATGATTGAAGTGTGGGATGAAGAAGAAGAAACAGTTCTTCTATCTCATGAAAAAGCCAAAAAAGTTAAAGTTTGGGACGCAATTAAAGACATTTACGATGATGATGGAACGATAGAGGGCGTAATTACCAGCCGGGTTAAAGGAGGATTTTCTGTTGATATTGGACTACTTGGATTCCTTCCAGGATCACAGGCTGATCTTAGGCCCATCCGAAACATGGATGAAATGGTTAACAAAACCTATACATTTAAGATCCTTAAATACAACAAAAAAAGAAACAACATTGTCCTTTCAAGACGGGTTCTTCTTGAAGCAGATCGCGATAAACTTAGAACTACAACCCTTAAAGCCATCGAAGATGGCAAGGTCATGGAAGGTATTGTTAAAAATATTACCGAATACGGCGTGTTTGTTGATCTTGGCGGCGTAGACGGTCTTCTCCATATAACTGATATTTCATGGGGCAGGGTTAAACATCCTTCAGAACTTTTTTCCATCGGTGATAAAATTAATGTCAAGATTCTTTCTTTTGATTTTGAAAAAGAGAGAGTATCTCTTGGTATGAAACAATTGACACCGGATCCATGGACAACTGCAGTTGAAAAATATCCAGTTGAGTCAAAAATTACGGGTAGAGTAGTCAGCCTGACTGATTATGGTGCATTTATTGAACTTGAAGAAGGAGTTGAAGGACTCATTCATGTGTCTGAAATGTCCTGGACAAGAAAAATTCGCCATCCATCCCAGATGGTAACGGTTGGAGAAGAAGTTGAAGCGGTTGTGCTTGACTTGAAACCTGATAACAGAAGGATTTCTCTGGGTATTAAACAGACCGTGGACAATCCATGGGAAGTTATTTCTCAAAAATATCCGGTTGGGACTATTATTGAGGGTAAAATTAAAAATATCACCGAATTCGGACTTTTCATTGGAATTGATGATGATATTGACGGTCTTGTTCATATTTCGGATATTTCCTGGACAAAAAGGATCAAACATCCTTCTGAAGTATATAAGAAAAATGAAACCATTCAAGCTGTTGTCCTTGATATAGACAAATCCAATGAGCGATTTTCTTTAGGTATCAAACAGACCCAGGCAGATCCATGGGAATCGGTTGCCACACGCTATGAAGTTGGTAAGGAAATTTCTGGTGTTATTACCAATTTAACAGACTTTGGAGTATTTGTGGAACTTGAAGAGGGGATTGAAGGACTTGTCCATGTATCTGAGATCAGCAAGGAAAATGTGAAAAGTCCGAAAGAACATTATAAGATTGGTGAAACTATTATAGCCAAAGTAATGAACATCAACAGTGATGAAAGACGAATCGGACTTTCTATCAAACGTCTTGAAGAAGAAAATGATGATAAGCATCTTGAAGAATTTGCCAAGAATATGAAACCTGCAACTTCTTCTTTTGGTGAAATCCTGAGAAATAATATCCAGGAACAGATTGAGGCAAATAAAATCCAGGAACAGATTGAGGCAGATAAAATCCAGGGCGAAGACAAACAGGACAGTGAAAAAACTGATACACCTGAAGAAGATTAAAGCAAAATCTTCATTTCTGAGGGTTAAATAGTATAAAGGGCCGGATCAGTGAACTTGATCCGGCCCTTTTTTTTGAAAAACTAAAGATACGGGACACTTATATGTTTGCGCGAAGACATCCATTTTTATTTTTTTTGATGACTATTTCAATTTGTTTAACTCTGATATTTCTGGGGTTAATTGGTTTTATATCCATAGGTTCAAAAATGTTAAATACTACCTTTACTAAAGATTATACCAAATCTGGAGGTAATATCGGTATTATAGAAATAAATGGAGTGATATTGTCTTCAAAAAAAATAATCGAAGATATGAAAATTTTTGCTGACCAAGAAGCGATAAAGGCTATTATTATCAGAATAGACTCTCCTGGAGGCGGGATTGGACCCTCCCAGGAAATCTATCGTGAAATAATGAAAATCAGAACCAAGAAAAAAATAATCGCTTCAATGGGATCGGTTGCCGCATCCGGAGGATATTATGTTGCATCTGCAACTGATGGAATTGTAGCCAACCCGGGAACCATTACCGGCAGCATTGGCGTGATCATGGAATATGCAAATATTATGGAAATTGCAAAAAAAATTGGTATTTCTCCTGTTGTCATCAAAAGCGGCAAGTACAAGGACATGGGTTCGCCTTTAAGAGAACTTAAGGATACAGAAAAAAAAATTTTTCAAAACCTTGTTAATGAGCTTCACCTCCAGTTTGTTAATGATGTTGCAAAAGCCAGAAAAATTGATATCCCCACAATGAAAACCTTGGCAGATGGAAGAATTTATACGGGTGAAAAAGCATTTAATTTAAAATTGATAGACCGCCTGGGTAATCTTGACGATGCGGTCAGGTGGGCAGGTGAAATAGCTAATATAAAAGGTGAATTGAACCCTGTTTATCCAAAGGAAGATAAAATCACTTTTATTAAAAAATTAGCAAACACCTTATTCAAAAATATCAACATCTCCGGCACCATTTCGGATAATCTCCGGTATATCATCAATTAAAGAAACAACGCTTGATGGAAATCCTGGTACAGGACCTCCGTCTATGACCACATCAATGGTTTTTATAAAATGATCATGGAGAAGTGAGGGGTCATCAAATACCTCGCCATTCGGATGTGTTGCACTGGTTGAAAGGATGGGATAACCCAGTTCGTTTGCAAGGGCTAAGGCAATTTTATTATCCGGGACCCTTATCCCGGCAGTTTTTCGCTTGGTCAGCATTATTTTGGGAACCAATTTGGATCCCGCTAAAACAAATGTATAGGGACCGGGTAATAGTCGTTTCATATTTCTATACGCAAAGTTAGATACTTTGGCATATTGAGAAATATTTTTTAAATCAGAGCAAATAAAACTGAAAGGCTTGTTTTTATTTCTTTGTTTTATGGCATAAATTTTTTCAATGGCTTTTTTATTCATAATATCACATCCAATACCATAAAAGGTATCAGTGGGATATGCAATAATTCCGCCTTTTCGAATAATATCCACAGCTCTGTCAATCTGGCGGTCCTGGGGGTTTTGAGGATTAATTTTTAACAGCATTGTTTATTAGTTGTCCTGTTTTTTATTCTATATCTTTTCATGGGTAAGCTTGTAAAAACAAAAATCCACAGCAGCTAACCTATAAATAAAAAGCATTTCTGTCAATCAAATCATGGATATCAATATTGATCTTGCTAAAAAATGTGATATTTGCTAAAAATTCGTGTTTATATACTGATTTGATTTTAAATAAGGTTGACATGCTAAGACCTCATTAAATTGTCAACCTAAATAGTATTAATAAACATTTTCCTGTCTGGAGGTAAATTATGTCCAATATTATATCAGAGGAAGGACTGTCCTTTGATGACGTCCTGTTATTACCAGGCTATTCCGCGATCCTGCCTGACCAGGTCAAGACTCATACTCGTTTAACCAAAAAACTTGAACTGAATATTCCCATTGTCAGTGCGGCCATGGATACTGTTACCGAAGCCTTGACAGCTATAAGTATGGCCAGGGCAGGGGGGTTGGGCTTTATTCACAGAAACCTTAGTATTGAAGACCAGGCTGTTGAAGTTGATCGGGTTAAAAAATCAGAAAGCGGAATGATTGTTGATCCCATTACAGTCAACCCGGATGTTCCTATTTCAGAAATTTTAAAAATTATGGCAAGGTACAGGATCTCAGGTATCCCTGTGACGGAAGGCGATAAACTTGTCGGTATTGTGACCAACAGAGATTTAAGATTTGAAACCCAGCTGGAAAAATCAGCAAGAGAAGTTATGACAAGTGAAAACCTTGTAACTGTACCGGAAAAATGTACCCTTGAAGAATCTAAAATTATGCTGCATCGGCATAGAATTGAGAAACTTCTGGTTGTGGATAAAGAAGGAAAGCTTAAAGGCTTGATCACCATTAAAGATATTGAAAAAATCAAAAAATATCCCAATGCATGTAAGGATTCTCTGGGACGATTAAGAGCAGGCGCAGCTATTGGTGTAGGATCGGACATGATGCAACGGGTTGAACTATTGTTAAAGACAGGAGCAGATGCCCTTGTGATTGACACTTCCCATGGTCATTCAAAAAATGTGATTGATGCAGTCAAAAAAATTAAAAATGCATTTCCTGACAGTCAGCTTATTGCTGGAAATGTTGCCATGGAAGCCGGGGCAAAAGCCTTGATAGATGCAGGAGTAGATGCGGTTAAAATCGGTATAGGCCCTGGATCCATTTGTACTACCCGTATTGTTGCCGGGGTAGGCGTACCCCAATTGACAGCCATTCAAAATTGTAATGAGATTTCAAAGGCAAGCGGTGTTCCGATTATAGCTGATGGGGGAATCAAATTTTCCGGTGATATAACAAAAGCTTTGGGAGCAGGTGCTGATTCTGTCATGCTTGGAACTCTTCTGGCAGGTACACATGAAAGTCCGGGAGAAATTGTCCTTTACCAGGGGCGTTCCTACAAAGCATACAGGGGAATGGGGTCGGTTGAAGCCATGCGGCAAGGCAGTTCAGACCGCTATTACCAGAAAGATACAGGCGAAGATGATGAGCTTGTTCCCGAAGGCATTGTTGGCCGAATTCCTTTCAGGGGAACTGTCAAAGAGAATATTATTCAGATGATTGGCGGTCTTAAAGCCGGTATGGGATATCTAGGGGCTGATACAATTCAAGAACTCCATGAAAAGGCAAGATTTATTAAAATAAGTGCTGCAGGGCTTAAGGAAAGCCATGTGCACGATGTATCCATTACCAAAGAGGCACCAAATTACCGGGTTGAAAGCAGTTAATTTAAGAATGAGCAAATTGTCATCGCCATTTTATCATCTTCATCTTCATTCTGAATATTCGCTTCTGGACGGCGCCATAAGGCTTGATTCATTGTTTAAACGATGTCGCGAATATGATATGGATGCCGTATCTATAACTGATCACGGCACAATGTTTGGCATTGCTGAATTTTATGAAAAGGCCAGGAAAAAATCTATCAAACCCGTTATTGGGTGTGAAGTATATGTTGCGCCCAGAACTTTGAATGACCGTACCCAGATTGATCATAAAGGATTGAGGCATCTAGTTCTTCTTGCAAAAGATCGTGAAGGTTATGCCAACCTTTGCAAACTGGTTTCCATTGCTCAGCTCAAAGGTTTCTATTATAAACCCAGGATTGACAAGCAACTTCTTGCTGATAATTCAAAAGGATTGATAGGGCTTTCTGCCTGCCTTAAAGGAGATATTTCCCAAAATATTATTCAAAATAAAATGGACTCCGCAGGTGATGCAGCCAGGTTTTATCTTAAGACGTTTGGCGAGGGGAATTTTTTTCTGGAAGTCCAGCAAAATGGAATAGAAATTCAAAATAAGGTTAATCAGGGTCTTCTTGACATCAGCGAAAGATTGTCGATCCCCATGGTGGCCACCAATGACTGCCACTATCTTTCCAAGGGTGATGATAAAGCACATGAAATATTGCTTTGCATTCAAACAGGGGATACTTTTACCAATCAAAACAGGTTCAAATTCGATTCTGACCAGCTATATTTCAAGTCTTCACAGGAGATGATCCAATCTTTTAGCGATTACCCGGGAGCAATTGAGAACACTAGAGAAGTGATTTCAAAATGCAATGTTGAATTTGATGATAAAACCTATCATTTCCCAAGATATGCCAAGTCAAAAATAGAATCTGAAGATGATATCTTCAAGAAAAAAGCTATGGAGGGATTTGAAAAAAAGCTTGAAATAATTAAGGCTTTAAATCCAGATATTGATGAACAGGTTTACAGAGATAGAATAGAGTATGAAATCGGAGTGATCCTTGGCATGGGATTTCCCGGATATTTTTTAATTGTTGCAGATTTTATAGAATATTCAAAGAGTATCAATGTACCAGTGGGTCCTGGAAGAGGATCTGCTGCTGGATCCATGGTGGCCTATGCAATGGATATTACAGCTCTTGATCCCATTGAACATGGATTGATTTTCGAAAGGTTTTTAAATCCCTCCCGCCTCAGTATGCCGGATATTGACGTGGATTTCTGTATTGAAGGTAGAGATCGGGTTTATAAATATGTCATTGATCGGTATGGCGGGCCTGAGTATGTATGCCAGATTATTACTTTTGGAAAACTTAAGGCCAAGGCTGTTATCCGGGATGTTGGAAGAGCTATAGGTGTTCTTTTATCCGAAGTGGATGAAATTGCTAAAATGATACCTGATAATGCAAAAAACCTGACAAAAGCCATTGAAGAGATCCCTGCAATAAAGCAAAAATGTGCTGAATCTGAAGAAAAGGCAATGATGCTTGAAATATCTCTTCTTCTTGAAGGTTTGCCAAGACATGCATCCACCCACGCTGCCGGGGTTGTAGTTTCTGATAAACCCTTGAACCAATATCTGCCGTTATATAAAGGGAAAGAGGGTGAGACACTAACCCAGTTTGACATGAATTATGTTGAAAAACTAGGGTTGGTTAAGTTTGATTTTCTAGGATTAAGAAATCTTACAGTTATCAAAAATTGTATAGAGCTTATTAAAAGCCAGGGAAAAACTCCGCCGGATCTATTAAATCTCGATTACACTGATGCCAAGACCTTTGAACTGTTACAAAAAGCTGACACCACAGGGGTGTTTCAACTTGAAAGTTCAGGTATGAAGGATTTGATTTCAAGGCTTAAGCCGGCAAGCTTTTCTGATATTGTCGCTCTGGTAGCCCTCTATCGCCCCGGTCCTTTGGACAGCGGCATGGCAACCACCTATGTGGAAAGAAAGCATGGCCGTGAAGATGTGGTATATCTTTTTGAAGAACTTGAACCGGTTTTAAAAGAAACCTATGGGGTGATTTTATACCAGGAACAGGTCATGAAAATTGCCGGTGTAATTGCCAATTATTCCATGGCAGATGCAGACGGACTTCGAAAAGCCATGGGGAAAAAAATTGTTTCCATGATGGAAGAGCATAGAGAGCTGTTCTTAAGTGGGGCCAAAGAAAACAACCATGATCCTAAAAAAGCTGCTGAACTTTTTGATTTGATGGAAAAATTTGGAGGTTATGGCTTTAATAAATCCCATAGTGCGGCCTATGCCTTAATTGCTTATCAAACAGCTTATTTAAAGGCTAATTTTGCCCTTGAGTTCATTGCTGCATTGATGACAAGTGAGAGAAATAATTCCGATGCAGTAATAAAATACATGGATGAATGCCGCAACCATAACATCAAAGTCCTGCCGCCGGATGTGAATAAGAGTGGTGCTCATTTTAACGTGTCTGATGGATGTATAAGGTTTGGACTTGCTGCTGTAAAAAATGTAGGTGAAGCAGCAATTGAATCCATTGCTGAAACAAGGAATAAAGAATCTGAATTTGAAAGTATTTACGATTTTTGTGAGCGGGTAAATGTTGGTAAAGTCAATAAAAAAGTCCTTGAGGCATTAATCAAGTGTGGGGCCTTTGATTCAACAAATAATCTGCGCAGCCAGATGATGGCGGTTCTTGAAGAAGCCCTGGATCATGGATCAAGGATGCAAAAGGAAAAAGCTGATTCACAACTGGATTTATTTGCAGATTCAAATATGGGAACTGCGCTTCCTGAAAGTAATCCAAAACTGCCTGATATTGAAGAATGGGATGAAACAATGTTGTTGTCTCTGGAAAAAGAAGCCTTAGGGTTTTATATCACAGGACATCCCCTTGATAAATATGTAGACTTGATTCAAAAATTTACCACTGTGAATAGTATTAGTATTCATGATGTTGCCGATGAAAAAATAATTCGCATGGCAGGTGCCATAAAAATTCATAAGCTGCATAAAACCAAAAAAGGGGATATGATGGCATTTTGTGCTATCGAGGACCAGTCAGGCGGTATTGAGGTGGTGGTATTCCCCAATGTTTATGCAAAAGTTCACATGCTTCTTGCCAATGAAGAGATTGTTATCCTGGAAGCAGAAGTTCAGAAAAATGAAAATATTGTAAAACTTTTAGCAGAGAAGATAATTCCCATTGAAAAGGCAAAGGAAGAGTGGACCAACGGCGTATTGATTAAAATTGATACCAACGAATCATCCGTGGATACACTTGAAAAACTTAGATTTATTATTGAAAATTTCCCAGGGGATTGTAAGGCTTGTTTAAAAATAGGAATAGATAGTAAACCACCTGTACTGGTTAAACTCTCCGATGACTATATGACTGATTCAAGCCCGTCCTTTTTTGAGGAAGTGGAAAAATTGCTGGGCAAGGGTGCCATTGAAACCAGATGTGGGGATGTTAAAGTAAAAGTGAGGAAAAAAAAACCCTGGCTGAATAAAAAAAAGATTTCCTAAGGACCCCAAATGTGATTTACAGGTAAATTGTGTTTATATATAAGTTTAGAATGACTCAAAGCTTTTGATTTTATTTTGAAAGGAAAAAAAATGAGCTGGTTGGGAAAAATGATTGGAGGAACCATAGGGTTTGCACTGGGAGGCCCTTTGGGTGCTGTGGCAGGCGCTGCATTCGGGCATACATTTGTGGATAAAAAGGAACAGGCGTATCTTTCATCAACACCTGGAACACATGACACACTTTCTTCAAATGAAGAATCCCAACTTGTTTTTTTTACAGCAGTATTTTCCATGCTGGCTAAAATATCCAAGGCTGACGGCAATATAAGTGAAAGTGAGATTTCTGCAGTAGAAACATTTATGAGACGGGATCTTCAACTGGATATAAACAGCCAGCAGACAGCGATTAATATTTTCAGGCAGGCCGTTGATTCCAACGAAAGCTTTGATGCATTTGCCATACAGTTTTATTCGGTATTCAGGACACAGCCCAATATTATCGAGCTGATGATGGATATACTGTTAAGGGTTTCTACTGCAGACGGATCCATTTCCACTGAAGAAGAGGCAATTCTTTTGTCAGCCACACGGATTTTCCATTATTCAAATTCAGACTATGCAAGGCTGAAATCAAAATATGTCAGAGAGACAAATAAATATTATGCAGTCTTGAAATGTGATGAAGCCTTTTCCAATGAAGAGATAAAAAAACAATATCGAAAACTTGTTACAGAATACCATCCAGATAAAATAGAAGCAAAAGGGCTTCCTGAAGAATTTATCAAGTTTGCCAATGACAAGTTCAAAGAAATCCAGGAAGCCTATGACAATATTAAAAAGGAACGTGGCATTTAGAGCACGACTTTAAAAAAGCCCTTTTTCTTTTGCAATATTCATATAGGTCTCAACAATGTTTGCCGGAGGTTCTATTCTTTCAGTCTTGGCTTTATCTTTTAAAGACATGGCATCAAATTCGCAGACAGTTACACACAGGCCGCAACCAATGCACCTGTCAAGGTTTACAAGGGCCACATCCTCTCCTTTATCTGTATCAATGGCATTCATAGAACAAATTTCTTTGCAGGCAAAACATCCTGTACATTCATCAGCATCCACAAAAGCCTGGAAGTTGGAACTGACAATTTTTGCCGGTGCCTCAAAATCTCTTATATTTTTTAAAATCTGACAACAGCAGTCACAGCAAAGACAAATATTGATGGGTTTTTTTGCATTGGAAGGCTGGGCAACAAGTCCATGTTTCTCTGCCTCTTTGACAATATCCAAAGCTTTATCCTGGGATATGGTCCTTCCAATACCACGGCTTTCATAGATATAAGCACCCGAACCAAATATCAGACATGCTTCACTTATGTTATTACATCCTTTACCCATTATGGTATGTTCTTTTCGGCAGATGCACGGGGCCACAAGAATTTTTGATTGTGATTTGATGATATTTTCAACTTGTTCATAATCCATGATATTCAGATCTGTGTTAACGGATTTGGCAACGGGAATCACCCTGAGCTGCTGGGTTTTATTTTTATATTGGTTTTTTATAAGGTAAGGAACATATTCGTTAAAATCCTTGATCAGTTCCTTGGTCAGCCTGTTGACCTGGTATTCCCATATACCAACTACAAAATGAAGAAGCATGAATGTGTTTGCCCCGTTTCTGTTGATATGGATAATCAATCCTTTTTTACCCATTTCAATTAACAGGTTTTCAATTTCTTCAGGTTTTTTGCCGGCTCTTTGACCTATGGCTTCGGCTGTTTCCAACATCAAAACAAGACTAAGGGCAAGTTTGGCCTCTTGTTTTGTAAAAAGCTGTTTTAAAATTCTAAGTTCCACCCCAGACTCAGTTTCAGGAAAACCGCTGGGAGTATTATCAAGGTGAATGGCAAGTTTTTTGTAAATATCTTTCATAGTGTAAATCTCCGATAGTCTATTAGCCATGCCCGAACACGGGTTTCCGGTCAGGCATTATTTAGTTTAAAATTTTTCCTATAATGTTCAGGTCTTTATCACACTGTTCAGGGATAAGATCAAGGATTTTTCCCCTGTGGTCATTTCCCTTTTTCAAAAAGACTGTCAGGTAGTTAGAGGTCACAGCCTTGAGCATGCCTGTTTTTGAGTCAGATTTATGCTGTACAAGACCCTCAAGTTTTTTGTTTAAATTATCAGCAATAAAAATCTTTCGTTTTGCTTTGTCAAGTTCCCTCATTTTGGCGCATCGGTTTTTAATAATTACAGGGTCGACTTTATTATCAAAATTATAGGCAGGGGTTCCTTTTCTGGCAGAAAACGGAAAGACATGAAGATAAGATATGGGGAGTCTTTTAATCAACTCATATGTATTTTCAAATTGTTTCTGGCTTTCTGAGGGAAATCCAATCAATGTATCTATGCCAATACCTGCGCTGGGAATTTTGTCATGAATTTTATGGATGATATCTTCAAACAATTCCACATTATAGGGCCGCCTCATTTTTTTTAAAATATCGTTATCTCCTGATTGCAGCGGAATGTGAAAATGGTCGCACAAAATATTATCTTTTTTTGCCAGATTAATAATGCCGTCATTAATCTCACCGGGTTCAATGGAACTGAGTCTAACCCTGTAAACAGGTTTTTTATCGTTTATTTTTTCAAGCAAGTGCAAAAGAGAGGATTTTTTTTTAAAGTCAAGGCCATACATTCCCGTATGGATACCTGTGATGATCACCTCTTTGAATCCTGAATCCTTAAGTTCATTTAAATGTTGAAAAACCTGTTTTTCAGGCATGCTTACGGAAGAGCCTCTGGCATAGGGAACAATACAATAGGTACAAAATGCATCACAGCCATCCTGTATCTTAAGGTATGCCCGAGTCATTTTTCCTTTTACAGCATGGTCAAAGCCTGAAAATGAATTTGAGTTGCCATGATCAGTTTTTTTAAACAGAAGGTCTGGTTTATTTCCACAATTTGAGGTGATGTGATTTGCAATTTTAATTTTGTCTTTATGACAGATAATTTGATCGATTCTATCAATTTTTTTTATCTGATCCGGTTCAGTCTGGGCATGGCAGCCTGTGACAATTATCTTTGCTTCGGGGTTTTCCCTCAAAATTTTTCGAATGGCCTGTCTTGACTGCATACTGGCCTTTGAGGTGACCGCGCAGGTGTTTATAATAAAAACATCAGTGTCTTTGTTTTTTGCGCCTTTTTTCCAACCTTGTTCTTCAAGGCTTGTGGCAATGCCGTCACTTTCATATTGATTGACTTTGCATCCCAGAGTTTGGATATAAAATTTTTTCATTGAATAATACCGGCTCCCAAGACTCGGGCATTTTTATAAAAAACCGCAGCCTGTCCCGGTGTAATAGCATTTTGTGGTTCTTCAAACACGATTTGCCCACAGGATTCTTTGATAGAAAGTGTTGACAGGGCACCTTTGTGGCTGTATCTGATCTTGGTTATAATATCAGTAATGTTTTTTTGTTTTGGAGAGTTCCAATTTATCTGGTCAATTTCAGCTTTTTTTTCAGACAGGTCCCTTTTAAAACAAACCTCAAGAATATTATTTTTCATATCAATTTTTTTAACATAATAGGGTTCACCTGCAGGGCAGTTGATCCCTCGCCTTTGTCCAATGGTAAATTTATGCAGCCCATTGTGACTGCCAATTATTTTTTTGTTCATATCCACAATATTACCCGGACTAGGAGCCAGTCCCTGTTTTTTTAAAATAAAACCTGGAAAATTATTATCATGTATGAAACAGATGTCCTGGCTTTCTTTAGGATGGGCAGGAGCAAGATGCTTTGAAACGGCCAATCGTTTTACATCATTTTTTATCATCCCGGCTAGTGGAAATATAATTTTTTCAAGCTGATCACTGGATAACAGGGAAAGAAAATAGCTCTGGTCCTTTAATGGGTCAACTCCTTTTTCAAGATAGCAATAGGAAATTTTTTTTTCTGGGAATGAAATAGGATTTACAATAGTGGCATAATGGCCCGTAGCCAGAAAATCTGCACCCATATTTTGAGCTATTTTTAGAAGCTCTCCAAACTTTATCTCTTTATTACAGATAATACATGGGTTTGGGGTTTTACCTTCAAGATAGGTTTGGATAAAATATTGAACAACCTTTTCTTCAAATATATGGGAAAGATCAATGCATGTTACAGGGAACCCGAGTTGTTTTTCAAGATAGATAAGGTCTGCACGATCTTTTTCATAACCCGTTGTAAAATGAATTCCAAAGACATGCTTGTATTTATGTTTTAAAAGATATCCTGAAACAAGGGAGTCTACTCCTCCACTTAAAGCAATTGCTATAACAGGGTTTTTCATCCGATAACTTGTTGGGACTTTGAAGCAAACAGCCCCATAGCCCTTGTGGGGCAGGTCACCACACAAAGCTCGCAAACACTGCATTTTTCCTTGTCAAAAATAATTTCCATTTCCGGGCGTTTGATATAAAGGGCTTCAGTTGGACAGACTGCTGTGCAAGCCCCGCAATGAGTGCAGACCTCCTCATCTTTATATATTTGATGTTCAGGACTGGATATGGAAACCCCCTGGTCTTTTAAAAATTTTATGCCCTTATTAAATCCAGTTTTAGATGCTGAGGAAATTTCCAGCACCATATATCCTTCTTTTTTATTGGAAATTTTAGCGCTTAATATATTAAATAAAAGGTCATATTTTTTTGTTAACTGACAGACCAGAGCTTTTTGGGAAATTTCCGGTGGAAAAGTCAGTATTGTTATTTTAGAATACAATTAAAGTCCTCCAATTTTTATCCTGTAAGAATAATTTTCTTTGACAAAATCGATACATTAAGTATTATCGCTTACATGGTCAAGATTTATATTAACATCGCTTAGTTATATTATAAATACCATAGATAAACAATCTTGTTTTTAAGGTGTAAATTATGAACCGATTTGCATTTGAATTATCCAGTTATACACTTAAAACTTTTTCAGGTTTTTCAAAGGCAAATATCAAAATTTCGGGAAAAGACAATATACCCGATGGATCAGTTATTTTTACGGCCAATCATTTTACAAGAATAGAAACCATTTTTCTTCCCTATCACATTCATAATATCACCAAAAAGGAAATCTGGTCCCTTGCAGCATCAGAATTATTTGATTTGCCTGTTTTAAAGGGTGTCTTAAATAATCTGGGTGCAGTATCAACCAAAGATCCCCATAGGGATGAGCTCATTTTAAAAACACTATTGTCAGGTAATGTCCAGTGGATTATTTTTCCCGAAGGCATGATGGTAAAAAATAAAAAACTGATTAAAAGGGATCAGTTTGCTTTAAAGGATGAGGGATCAGTGAAACGACCCCATACGGGTGCCGCCACCTTGGCCATTCGCAGTGAATTTTATCGCGAGCGGATAAGAAGAATGAAAGTGTTGAACCCATCTGAATTTGACAGACTGGTCAATGTATTTGAAATAGAAAATATTGATCAGGTTCTTAATCAGGAAACCCACATCGTTCCTGTTAACATCACCTATTATCCTGCAAGGCCAAGGGAAAATATTTTAAGTAAAATCGCCCAGGTAGTCATGAAAGAACCTTCAAAAAGAGTAATGGACGAACTCATGACCGAAGGCAGTATGCTGTTTTCCAACGTGGATATCAATATCCGGTTTGGGAAGCCTGTGGATATTAAGACACATTTAATTGATCCTTATATTGAAAGCATGCTCACAGTAAAACGTAGAATCAGATTTGATGATGATATCAATGCAAAGCAGATTATACGGCAGTTTTCCGGCAAAATTATGGAAAATTATATGTCAGCCGTATATTCCATGACAAGTTTTAATTATGATCATGTTCTGGCATGCATCCTTAAGCATCTTCCATACAGGAAAGATGGCATTGACATATATGAGTTCAAATGTAAGGTTTTTTTCGCAATTTCATGGCTTGTGTCCAATAAAGCATATTTTGTATCTGATAATTTCCATGCAAATCAAATTCATCTTCTTACGGATGATCGCTTTAAACGGTTTGCCGATTTTTTTTCCATGGCTGAAAATACAAATGTTATCCAAATTAAAAAGGGTAAAATATTTAAAGATCAGACCAAATTTATTACCAAGTCAAATTTTCATACCATAAGGATTGAAAATCCCATTCTTGTCATGGCCAATGAAGTAGAACCGGTAAGAGAGGTTGAGGATCTTTTAAAAAAAATTGCTCAAAAATCAAATGATGAAATAATCAGCCTTGTAAAAGATAAAATTCTTGAAAAGACAAATATGGATTTTTCCAAAGATTACAATGATTATTTTAAAGAAGAAGAATCAAAGAAAAAAAGGATTGGAAGACCCTTATTTTTAAAACAAAAAGACAAAAGTGCAGGCGTCCTGCTGATTCACGGCTATATGGCAGCTCCTGAAGAGATGAAATCTTTTGCACAATATCTGCATAAAAAATCGTTCACCGTTTATGTGCCAAGGCTTAAAGGGCATGGGACAGCACCTGAAGATCTTGCTAAAACCAGTTATGATCAATGGATAGAATCTGTTGAGGAAGGCTTTGTTGTTTTAAAGCATACATGTAAGAAAATTATTGTCGGCGGTTTTTCAACGGGTGCAGGACTTGCTCTGGAATTATCCACAAGATTGGATGGTATCCAGGCTGTTTTTGCAGTTGCACCCCCAATGAAGCTTCAGGATTTAGGATCGTATTTTGTTCCGGCTATTGATGCCTGGAATGCCGTGTTAAAAAAGATTCATTTGGATACCATTGCAAAAGAGTTTATTGAAAATAATCCTGAAAATCCCCATATCAATTATTTAAGAAACCCTATTGCAGGTATTCATCAACTTGAAAAACTAATGGAGCAACTTGAGCCAAAGCTTAAAAATATTTATAAACCAGCCTTGGTTGTCCAGTCCAGAAAAGACCCTGTGGTGAATCCCAAGGGAACCCTTAAATTATTTGAACAGATAGGATCTGATATCAAAGAGTATTATATATTTGATTGTGAATGCCATGGGATTTTAATAGGGAAGGGTGCTAAAAGGATTTATAAAGCCATTGAAAATTTTATCAATCAATGGATTTAAGTTATTCCCGTAAAAAAACATGCTAACAGCTTCTTTCCATTACTATTTACCAACTATACATTATTGATAACCAACTATTATTACAAATGAATTTTGACTTTATTTTGCTATTTACTAATTTTGCCAACATTGGCATTTCTTGTAAATAGAGATTAATTCACTACGGATATAGATTTTGAACTGGTATTTATCAGATTTGGCAGTATTGCCATTTTTAATAAATAAGAAACAATTGACACTGGATTTTGATTCCACCTTAGTTTTTAACACTTTAATCTGCGGTTGGTCGCATATCTTGTAAATTTAAATGATATCCGACCGGATGAATTAAAAAAGCAGGCTCAATAATTCCGTATCAATATTTCTGCTATGGAGCGCGGCGGAATAGCCTTCAAGTGCAAGGCTTTGTTGGATGCTCCTTTTTATCCGACGATCAGCAAAACCACGTTTCCAAATATCTTGTCGCACCCGGTTCATTGGAACTTTATAGAAAAGAAAAAGCTTTGACAGAAACAGCTGCGTTGTTGGTATTAAGAAAAAAAGAATAGTTAAAATTCTGTCATTTTTTTGTTAAAAATAGGGGTTTATACCTATTTACAGGAGCAATTTTTTGTATTAGATAAACCTTGTTATAACAGAGCCTGTTAGTTTGCTTTTCATGTCGGGCATCTTCACTGTTGCTACAGACAAGCTACTTTAAATGAAGAACCTGGTTCGCCACTGGGTTTTTCGCTTTTTTTTTAATATTTGATAGCATTTAAACAAATTGTTATAGCAGGAATGCGTTTTCACCTGAGGTAATATTTAACTTGTTAAACCTTTTGACAGGAGGATTAAATGACTGAGAGTACAAGAACATCTGCGTTGGCAAGCCGACACCTTGCCCTGGGGTCTGACCTGGAAGACTGGAATGGAATGGGAACCGCCTGGAGCTACAGCAGCGATCCGTGTTATGAACATGACGCAGTCCGGAATGCTGCCGGTCTCTTTGATATGTCAGGATTAAAAAAAATTCATGTAAAAGGAAAGGATGCAGAAGCAGTTGTTGATTATATCATAACCCGGGACATGACCCAAATCGTCCCCGGCCAGTCTGCATACGGCCCCATTCTCACAGATGAGGGAATGATAGCCGATGATGCCATTATCGCAAATATGGGTGGGAACGAATATATCGTGGTTCATGGCGGTGGTTCCACCATGGAACTGCTGGAGGAAACCGCCAAAGGCAAGGATGTCACATGTGAGTTTGATGATGACCTCCACGATATTTCCCTGCAGGGGCCTAAAGCTCTTGAATTGCTGGATGCCCATACTCCCATGGATCTTTCGTCCCTGAAATATTTTCACCAGAAAAAAACCAAGTTATTCGGTCACTCCTGCATCATTTCCCGTACTGGTTACTCAGGAGAACGGGGATATGAAATTTTTGCTGTGGCAGACGTGGTTTGTGACCTCTGGGACAAGATCCTGGAACATGGAAAAGAGATTGGCGTTATGCCCTGTTCTTTTACAGCTCTGGACAAGGTCAGAATCGAAGCTGCCCTGCTTTTTTACGGATATGATATGAGCGAAGAAAACACTCCCTGGGAAGTGACACTGGGCTGGTCTGTCAGTGCCCGGAAGGGTGATTTTCGGGGCAAAGAGGCTGTACTCGCTGCCAAGGGCAGAGAGAAGGTAAACCTGGTCGGCATCTCAATTGACCATGATGATATGTTGGCCGGCGGCGAAAAATTGCTGCTGGATGGAAAAGAAGTCGGGTCGGTTCTCAGCCCGGGCTATTCTCACCGCATGAAAAAATCCCTGGCCCTGGTCCATGTCATCCCGGAAGCTGCCAAAGCAGGCACCAACCTGACAGTAAAGGGCGACGATGTTAATTACGCTGCCCTTATCGAGCGCACTCCTTTTTATGATCCGGAAAAAACTCGTACCCATCAATAAATAGCTCAAGCAGTTCCAACCGCCCTGGTGTTATTCACAAGGGCGGTTGGATTGATATAATGGGATTAAGGTTAAACTTTTGGAGATTAAAGCTTTATGATACGTCTATTTAAAATAATCATATTAACCTTTTCAATCTTTTTCGTCTTATATTTTTCAATATCTGCAACGCCAGCGTTGACAGGGTTAGAAGTGATTATAAAAGTTAAAAAATGTAATTTGAGAAGTACACCTGACACATCTAAAAAGAATGTTGTCATAGTTTTATCTGAAGGCGATAAAGCGATGATATTCAATACTAAATTAGTCAAAGAAAACCTATGGTATCAGGTTAGAACACCTATGTATATTGGATGGGTATCAGCGTCTCTGACGATCTTGGATGAAAAATCAATTGATTTTAATCTATCAGATTTGATCTATAAAAAAGTCTCTTTTGATTTAAACAATTATTACCCTGCAAAATATTTCAATTTATACCAAAAGATTAAGAACTATTATTCTGAAAAAGAATTTAATGCTCTTTTCTTAAATATGAAAGATATTAAACCAGAAGGCAAATATTTAGAAAAGCTTGTCTTTACAGCATCTCCCTTATCCACTAAAAAACAAAATAAGCAGCATAAGGATTGGGTTCCTATTTTAGTTAACGAAGAATCTATTAAAAAAGGAAAGGATTTTTATGAAGAGCATAAACAGTACTTTGAATATGCTGAAAAGGAAACAGGTGTAGCAACAAGTGATATTATCGCCATCCTGAACTGGGAATCTCGGCTTGGGAAATATAAAGGTGAATATGATGTATTTAAAATTTTCACAAACCAATACTTCCATATTGATGAAATTGAATTTGAATTATTTCAAACAGGCCATTACAAAAAAGATGGTGCAATGAAAAAAACTGATGCCCTGAAACGGATCAAGAAGATTAAAAAAAGAGCATTTAATAATTTTTCTCAATTATTGATCCAGGCTAAAATCAGAGGATTTGATCCAAAAACAGTTAAAGGATCATGGGCTGGTGCAATAGGTATACCTCAATTCATGCCAGCATCAATGAAATATGCTGTTGATGGTGACAAAGATGGTAATGTTGATCTCAATACCATTCCTGATGCTATATCGTCTGTCGCTAACTATCTAAAAAAACATAAATACAAAGAGCGAGGAAGGGAATATGCATTTAGACGTTACAATCCCAATGATATGTATGTCAGGGGTGTTAATCTTTATTCAGAGAAGTTTCTTATATCCTCAGTATTGGAATAGATGAGTACAAAGACAGTTCCACATTTCGTTTTAATGTTGTCGACTGTGGAAAAAAATAAAAAAAAGCCGTAAGTCATTGAGTTAGACTTACGGCTTTTAGGGACAAGATAATTACAAGAGTTTATTTATTCTTCAACAATCATCATGGTAGCAGGATCAAGCCTGTATCTTTGATCGATTCTGTCGCCGTCTTTAAGAATAACTGCTTCTATTTTATCTTCCACTGGCTGAAGGAAAATGGCTTTATCAAATCTTTCTTTATTGGCATCAAGTTGAATCGGATATCCATTGGAAGTTAATTTTTCTTCCCTATGACTCTTCATGGAGAACCAGATAAAAATAGAAAATTCACTATTTAATTTTTCAAGTTCCTCAAGAGTGACTGAAATATCTTTGTCAAAATTTAATCCGTCAATAATCATTGTGGAAGGTAAGGGGAGATTTGCTTTTTTAAAACTTTTAAGATAATCCCTGATCTTTTGAGTATCAAAGGTGGATTCATTATAGCTTATACCAACCTTGTTGAGGTTGATATCTTCCCAGAGCCTGACAGCTTTCTGGGGATCAACATACCCGATATTGTCCACAAGGTTTGTAAACCCTTCATTATATCTTAAGTTTATTTTTTCAATGGGATCATCAAGGCTGATATGGAGTATTTTTTCATCACTTAACAATTGAACCAACGAAATCTGAACAAGAAAACTGGTTTTTCCAACACCGGCCCTTGAAAGGACAGCACCGAATTTACCATCTTTTATATTTTCAATCCCAATGGTTTTTGAAATCGGGCTTTTAGAAATGAGATCTTTTTTTAGCATATTTCCTCTCTTTATATAAAGGTCTTATTATTTTTTTGTTTTTTCTTCTATTTTTTTTCTGGCAATTTCTTCAGCAATGGATAGGGGTACCTGTTTGTATGTTGAAAACTCCATTGTAAACTGGGCTTTCCCCTGGGTAGCAGATCTAAGAACTGTGGAAAATCCAAACATGTCAGATAATGGCACCTGGGATTCTACCACTGACATGACACCTTCTTCCTGTGACCCCTGAATAATACCTCTTCTTTGATTAATAAGGCCCATACAGGCCCCTTGGAATTCATTGGGCGTTTCAATAACAACCTTCATGATGGGTTCCTTAATGACCGGTTTTGCTTTGTTGTATGCCTCAAGAAAGGCTCCCCTTGCTGCAGCTTTGAATGCCATCTCAGAAGAGTCGACAGCATGAAATGCACCATCGTCAATAGTGACTTTAATGCCGGTAACAGGAAATTCAAGTTTAGGGCCTTTATCCATGCATCCTTGAAAACCTTGTTTACAGGCAGGAATATACTGGGTGGGGATCCTGCCCCCTGTAATTTTATTTACAAATTCAAATTCATCATCATGTGGTTCCATAAATCCGGCCACACGGCCAAATTGTCCTGCACCGCCAGTCTGTTTTTTATGGGTATAGTTAAAAGGTGCTTTTCTGGTAATGGTTTCTCTGTATGCAACTCTTGGTTTGCCTGTTTCAACTTCTGCACCATATTCTCTTTTCATTCTCTCAACATAGACTTCAAGGTGAAGTTCACCCATACCCTGAATAATGGTATCACCGGTTTCATGATCCACATAGGTTTTGAATGTCGGATCTTCCTTGGTAAACCTGTTGAGCGCTTTGGACATGTTAATCTGGGCTTTGTTGTCCTTTGGTACGATGGAAAGAGATATAACAGGCTCCATAATATGCATTGCAATCATGGAATAATTGATAGTTGGTGATACAAATGTGTCACCTGAGGCACAGTCAACTCCGAACATAGCACCAATATGACCTGCCGGGATGGCTTCTACCTCTTCTGTTTGAGATGAATGCATTCTGATCAGACGACCTGCTTTAAATTTTCTCCCATCTCTTGTATTAGTTAATGTATCACCTTTATTAATACATCCTTGATAGACCCTTATATAAGTCAACTGACCATATTGCCCGTCTTCCAGTTTAAATGCCAATGCCACTGTTGGTTTGTCAAAGCTGCTTTCAAGAATAACCATTTCTTCATTATTGTCTATATCAAGGGCTTCATTTTCAATATCAAGAGGGGAGGGAAGATAGCTGATAACAGCATTCAGCAAAGGTTGAACAGCTTTATTCTTATAGGCAGAACCAAGAAATACCGGGGTCATCTGCCTTTCAATGGTACCTGTTCTAACAGCAGTCATGATTAATTCTTCAGTGATGGGTTTTTCTTCAAGAATGGCATCTGTGAGTTCTTCAGAAAATAAAGAGACCGCATCTATCATTTCTTCCCGTGCTGTTTGAGCTTGTGTCATCATTTCAGTGGGAATATCTTTGGTTACAAGTATTTCTCCATTGTCACCTTCAAAATAATAGGCTTTCATGGCAACAAGATCAACAACACCCTCGTGTTTGTCTTCAAGTCCTATTGGAAGTTGCATCATAACTGAATTATGGCCCAGTTTATTCCTTAGCTGCCCGCTCACCTTGGCTGGATTGGCGCCGGATCTGTCACATTTGTTAACAAAGGCAATGCAGGGAACCTTATACCGTTTCATCTGCTGGTCCACAGTTATGGACTGGGATTGAACTCCGGATACAGAGCATAGAATCAGAACAACTCCATCAAGAACCCTTAAAGACCTCTCAACCTCTACTGTAAAATCTACATGGCCCGGAGTATCGATAATATTGATATTATGGCTATCCCATTCACAATAAGTGGCAGCCGATGCAATGGTAATTCCTCTTTCTCTCTCAAGTTCCATGGAATCCATGACAGCGCCTGCGCCGTCCTTACCTCTGACTTCATTAATTTTATGAATTTTATCGGTATAAAATAAAATTCTTTCGGTCAGTGTGGTTTTCCCGGAGTCAATATGAGCACTGATTCCGATATTTCTTACTTTTTCCAGATTTCTGATCATTTTAAAATTATCCTTTGAATATAAAATTTACTTATCAAACAATTTTAGAATGCAATTGTTGTCAAAGGCTTTCCTGTATTTAAATATTGCTAAATTATTGCGATTTTGTTAGTGTGATCCTGAAGTTAAACCCAGCTCATGAAAGCGAAAATAATATATTTAACTTACTAATTTGTCAAGTAAAAATTATTGATGACTCATATTTTATCTAAACAATCCATCAAAGACTTTAAAAATTACATAATTAATGGATCAAATGACCTGGGAATCAAGGTTGCTGATCACCAGGCCGATTTGATGATCCTTCATGCAAAAGAGCTGATGGCATGGAATAAAAAAATAAATCTTACTGCTATTAAAGAACCTTTATCCATTGCGGAAAAGCATTTTATCGATTCCATTGCAGCAGATTCTTTTTTAGGAGATGAGAATACTCTCATTGATATGGGCTCAGGCGGAGGGTTCCCTGGTATTCCCATTAAAATTATGAGACCTTCATTAAAAATTGTTCTCATTGATTCATCCAGGAAAAAAATAAATTTTTTAAAACATGTCATACGAATATTGCACCTGAAAAATATTGAGGCCGTCCATTCAAGGGTTGAAGACCTTCAAGAAAATGAAATATATAAAAATAAATTTGATGCTGTTATATCAAGGGCTTTTACCAATCTTTCAAATTTTGTAAACTTAGGTTCTCCTTTTGTCAGTGAAAAGGGAACACTTTATGCCATGAAAGGAAAGCATGCAAAAAAAGAGATAACATCTGCCATTTCAGATAAATTTGCCTTAAAAACAGATCACTACCTTTTGCCATTTGAAAAATCAGACCGGTATATGATAAAATTAACAGCAAATAATATTAAATTGTAAATCACCCAAAGTAATAATGAACAATGCATTCATTTATTAAAAATCAATTACGTTTTGTATGAGTAAACAAAAGACAGAGCAAAGCAATCTTTAATTAATCTATTAAAGTTTTGAAAAACTATTGAGGCTCAAGCCCTGGAAAACATTTTTCAAAAAGGGGGTATAGCAAGATCTATATATTTTTTTAACGCTTTTTTGGTTGTGTCAAAGGCTAGTTGATCCCAGGGTATTTCATTTTTTTTAAATTCATCAATTGACATTGATTCATGGCAGGCTCTTATGGTTCCTCCTGTTATATCACTCTTGTACACGATTATTATATTTGCTTCTCCAGGATAGGAGTAGGTTCCAAGCAGGCAATTAATTTTACTGTGCAATCCTGTTTCTTCAAAAAATTCACGTTTTGCAGCCTCTTCAAGGGTCTCTCCTCTGTCCACAAATCCTCCCGGAAGAACCCAGTATCCTTTTTTGGGCTCTTTGTTCCGCCTTTGAAGCACGATCCCTTTACTGGTCTCTGCAATGGTGCAGGCCACAAGTTTAGGATCAAGGTAGAAAATAAATTCACAGGCCTTGCACACAAGCCTTTCAGGTTCATTTTGTATAAGTTGCTTTTTTATAAAATCCCCCCTGCACAAGGGACAAAATTTATATATGCTTTTTTTATTCATAGAACCCTCATATTGATATTCCTTGTTATTTCTTGACATTTTACCGGTTTAGCCTTACAAACACAAGTTCAACTATTGAATTTCAACTGATCCGAATATCGGAGGAATAATGGATTATAAAAAAACTTTAAATCTGCCTTCAACAAAATTTGCCATGAAGGCCAATCTCCCGCAACGAGAACCCCAGTTGTTAAAAGAATGGAAAGAAAAGAAAATTTATCAGAAATTAAGAGAACAATCCAAAAACAGGAAATCTTTTATCCTTCATGATGGCCCTCCCTATGCAAATGGTCATTTGCACATGGGACACGCTATTAATAAAATCCTAAAGGACATTATTGTCCGATCCAGGCAAATGGCTGGATTTAATGCGCCTTATGTTCCGGGATGGGATTGTCACGGCCTTCCCATTGAACATAACGTAGATAAAAAGCTGGGTAAAAAGAAAAAAGAGATGACAGATGTTCAAGTCAGAAGAGAGTGCCGATCTTATGCTGCTAAATTTGTGGAAATTCAAAAAAAGGAATTCCAACGCTTCGGTGTTATGGGAGAATGGGATAACCCTTATCTGACAATGAATTACCCCTATGAAGCCAGGATTACCAAAGAATGTGGAGAGTTTGCTTTGGCCGGGGATATGTTTTTAGGTAAAAAACCCATTTACTGGTGCTGTAATTGTCAGACAGCCCTTGCAGAGGCAGAAATTGAATATCATGACCATACATCTCCTTCGATTTATGTGAAATTTCCAGTAAAAGATGATCTATCCGATATTTTGCCGGATGTTATGGAAGACATATTTATCGTGATCTGGACCACAACCCCATGGACTATTCCAGGCAATCTGGGTGTCTGCCTGCATCCTGATTTTGTCTATGTGGCAGTCAAGACCGAAAATCAGGGGGTCTTGATTATTGCAAAGGATCTGGTCGACCAGGTAATGGGAACTCTTGGGTTTGAAAACTATATAGTTCTCAAAGAAATTTCTTCCAGGGATCTTGAAAATAAAAAATGCAGGCACCCGATATATGACAGGGATTCATTAATCATTATAGGAGACCATGTAACTCTTGAAGCCGGTACAGGCTGTGTTCATACAGCGCCTGGACATGGTACGGATGATCATATTGCTGGTAAAAAATATGGACTGGAGTGTTATTCTCCGGTTGAAGATAATGGTGTGTTTTCAAAGGACGTTGAGTATTTTGCCGGTGAATTTATTTTTAAAGCAAATATCAGCATTAATGAAAAACTTGACAGCTTAAATCTTCTATTAAAAAACGAGAACATGTCCCACTCCTATCCCCATTGCTGGCGATGTAAAAAACCGGTTATATACAGGGCAACGCCACAATGGTTTATCTCCATGGATAAAATGGGACTTCGCCAGAAAACTCTTGATGAAATCAATAATGTCCAGTGGATTCCGACCTGGGGTCGTGAAAGAATTTATTCCATGATAGAAAATAGACCTGACTGGTGTCTTTCAAGACAGCGATCCTGGGGTGTTCCCATTCCGGTATTCCATTGCAAAGATTGTAAAGAGGTCTATGTCACAAGGGAATCTGTAGATAAAATACATGCATTATTCACGGAACATTCCTCTGATATCTGGTTTGACAAAGATGCCAAATTTTTAATGCCTGAAGGTGCTAAATGTGAGAAATGCAGTTCAACTGAATTTACAAAAGATCATAATATCCTTGATGTCTGGTTTGATTCCGGAGTAAGTCATGCAGCAGTTCTAGATGAAAGACAGGGGCTTAGCCGCCCCGCAGACATGTATCTTGAGGGAAGTGACCAGCATAGAGGATGGTTTCACTCTTCTTTGCTGACCGGGGTCGGAAGAACAGGAAAAGCACCTTATAAAGCTGTTCTCACCCATGGATTTGTTGTAGATGAACACGGCAAAAAAATGTCTAAGTCTGTGGGAAATGTTGTTGCCCCTGAATCGGTTATTAATCAGTATGGCGCTGATGTTTTAAGGCTTTGGGCTGCTTCGGCCGATTATAAGGGAGATATAAGCATCTCTAATAATATTATCAAACAATTGTCCGATGCATATCGCCGTATAAGAAATACCTGCAGATTCATGCTTGGCAATTTCTCAGACTTTGATCTTGCAACTGATCTAAGATCATTAAAAGATATGTCCGGGCTTGACCGGTTTATTCTTCACAGACTGCATCATGTGGTAAATCGTGCACTTATCTCTTATGAAAAGTATGAATTCCATACCATTTATCATACTTTGCATAATTTTTGTGTGGTTGATCTGTCCTCGTTCTATCTGGATATTATCAAGGACAGATTGTATACATCTCCTGCAGATGACCCACTTAGACGTGATGCTCAGACCGTCATGTTTATCATTCTGGATGCTATTGTAAAAATCATGGCACCTATTCTGCCTTTTACATCAGATGAAATTTACCAGCATATGCCTAAAGATTCGGGCCATAAGGAAAGTATTCATCTTGATTCCATGGTTGAACTAGATAAAGAATGGGAAGATAAGGAACTTGCTGATGTTTGGGAAAACATAAGAAGTCTGAGGGGTGAAGTTACAAAAGCTTTGGAAGAGGCAAGAATTAATAAATTAATCGGTCACCCTTTGGATGCTGCTCTTGAAATTAAGTTGCCGGATACCATTTTAAAAGAGCATGTTGAAAATTTAAAAGAAAACCTCAATGATATTTTTATTGTATCCAGTGTTGTGATTGTTGATACAATTGATGATAGGGCCTATAAAGCCAATGAGATTGAGGGTCTGTCCATTAAAGTAAATAAAGCAGCTGGGAAGAAATGTGACCGGTGCTGGAGGTTTGATGACAGCATCGGAATGGATGTGGTTCATCCCACTGCTTGTTCCCGATGTGTAACAGCTCTAAAAAAGATAATGTAACCTAAAGGTCACACGTAAATTGAGCCTGATTTCTCTGAAAAGAAAAATATGGATTCGTCTGGGCCTGGTCAGCGGATTTGTCATCTTAGCTGACCAGATCACAAAATATATTATAAAAATAAATTTATCTTTATATGATACAATCATTGTAATAGAAAATTTTTTTAATATTATTTATATCCTGAATCCGGGAGGAGCCTTTGGCTTTTTGGCTTCTGAGTCCCTGGAAATTAGAAAATTTATTTTCCTTTTCATGTCATCTCTGGTGGCTTTTTTTGTTTTATTTTGTTACAAAAAGTGTGCTTTAAACCATGTTTTTCTTTCCTATGGCCTGGCCCTGATTTTTGGCGGTGCCATAGGAAATCTCATTGATCGATTCAGGTATGGCAAGGTTGTGGATTTTCTTGATTTTTATACAGGTTCTGCCCATTGGCCGGCATTTAATATTGCCGACAGTGCCATCAGCGTTGGAATGGGAATATTGATATATCATATCCTGCTTAATAAAATTCCTGATTTTTAATTCATATGCATCCTGTTCTCTTAAATATCGGGAATTTTAATCTTTATACCTATGGTCTTTTTGCTGCCCTGGGCTTTATGACAGCCGTATGGGTTTCTCAAAAAAATGCAGCCACTCATGATATCTCGCCCCAGGCTGTCACAGATATTTTTTTTGTTATTCTGGTATCTGCTCTTTTCGGAGCCCGTCTTTTGTATGTATTGATCAATTTTAACAATTACAAAGACAATTGGCTGGATATTTTCAAGATCTGGAATGGAGGCCTGGTTTTTTTTGGTGGATTTCTTGGAGCAGTTATTGCATCTTTTATTTACATGAAGATGCAAAATTTCAATACCTGGAAAACGGCTGATCTCCTATCACCAGGTGTCGCACTGGGCCATGCTCTTGGAAGACTTGGATGTTTTTTTGCAGGATGCTGCTATGGCAAAATCTGCGATCTGCCATTTGCTATAAAGTTTACAAATCCTGAAAGCCTTGCCCCTCTTGAGGTTTATTTGCACCCGACCCAGATTTATTCGGTGTTGTCAAATTTCATCTTATTTTTTATTCTTATGGGGATACAGAAAAAAAAGAAATTTAATGGTATGGTATTTTTAACTTATATCATGCTTTATTCTTTGTTCAGGTTCATTATTGAATTTTTTCGGGGGGATTTTAGAGGAAATTTTATTTTTGATTCCATTTCCATGTCACAGGGAATAGGGCTGATGGTTTTTTTTATCGCCCTTATTATTTTAATTAAACAATTGCGGCCTTTTTATGGTTCAAAATAAAAATACGCTTAAACATAATCGATTAGACGCATTTTTAACGTCTGTTCAGAAAAAGGATATCCCGGATCTGGTTTTGATTTATGGGGAATCTTTTCTGGCAAAACAAGCCTTTAAAACCTTGTCTTCTTTCCTGCTGGGAAATGATAACAACCAGTTTGCCCTGGAAACCCTTGAGGGCGGTTCTGTTTCAATGGGAGATATTATTGAACAGGTATCCACTTTTTCTCTTCTAGTTTCAAAAAAAATCGTGACCATCAAAAATGCTCCTTTGTTTCAAACACACCAGAAAAATCAGGAGTTCAGTTTTTCACCATCAGACCTTGATCGCCTGATTGATTTTATTGAAAAAGGGATTCCAGAAAATCATTATCTGATATTGACAACTGCTCAGGTTGATAAAAGAAAGAAGATATATAAAAAAATCGCAGACAAAGGTTTAATTATTGACTGCTCTGTTGCCCAGGGTGCAAAAAAAGCAGACCTGGATGAACAGAGATTTGTTTTGCAGAGTATTACAGACCAGATCCTGTCAAAATCCAGAAAATCTTTAGATAATAAAGCCTTTCATGCTCTTGTGGAATTGACAGGATTTAATCTTGATCTTTTATCCCAGAATTTAGAAAAGCTGATTGCCTATTCCGGGAAAGCTAAGATTATTTCATTTGCAGATGTAAACGCTGTTGTAAAAAGGGATAAAAAAGATCCTATTTTTAATTTAACCAATGCAGTTATGGTCAAAGATGTTAAAAATGCTCTTTTTTACCTGGATTCTCTTTTTAATGAAGGATTCCATCCATTACAGATATTAAAATCATTTGAAAATTTAATTCGAAAACTTATCCTGGTGAAATGCTTAACGCAAAAATTTTATAAAAATAATAAAATACATCTGAAAACTCTTAATTTTAATTCATTTAAGTTAAGTGTTCTTCCAAAAATCATTCATCATGATAAACAGACAAAAATAATTATAGAAGATCGGGAAAAATATCTTTCAAAAGAAGATTCAAACAAAAAAACGAAAATAGTAAATGATCTTTTCCTTGCACCGAATCCACAAAATTCCTATCCTGTTTTCCAGATATTTCAAAAATCTGAAAACTTTTCACTAAATGAACTGAATCAAGCATTAATTTTTTTCAGTGACCTGGATTATCGACTAAAGTCCACATCTTTTGATGCAAAGACAGCCATTGAAAACTTTATCATCAAAATTTGCAGTAAAGGAGGGTTTGAACGTGATACGGAGAAATACTAAAATCATTGCCACTATTTCTAATTTAAATTGTTCCCAGGAATTTATTAAAGGACTTTTTTGGGCTGGTATGAATGTTGTCCGGCTGAATACAGCTCATATGACACATGATGATGCGCTTCAAGTGATAAAAAATATAAGACAGGTGGCTATTAAAATTGGGATTCTTTTAGATACAAAAGGCCCTGAGATAAGAACCTGCGATAATGATAAGCCCCTTTTTGTAAAATACGGGGATATCATTAAAATTAAAGGGGCTCCTGAAGAAAGGTCAAAGGGGGATGTCATTTGCGTCTCTTATGAGCAATTTGTAAAAGATGTTCCAATGGGAAGTTCCATATTGATTGATGATGGATATATTGCACTTGCAGTAATGGAAAAAACAGATGAATATTTAATCTGTTATGTGGAAAATGATGGTGTCATCAATGCTCGAAAAAGTATCAATATCCCATCTGTCCATGTTAAACTTCCAGCATTGAGTGAAAAAGATAAGGGCTTTATCAGGTTTGCAGCTGATCATCGTCTGGATTTCATTGCCCATTCTTTTGTTAGAAATAAAAATGATGTTATTGCAGTACAAAAAATTCTGGATGAAAAGAAATCTACCATAAAAATTATAGCAAAAATTGAAAATTTAGATGGGGTTCAAAATCTGAATGAAATTCTTGATCATGCCTATGGGGTGATGATAGCAAGAGGGGACCTGGCCGTTGAAATTCCAACTGAGCAAATCCCGTTAATTCAAAAAAAGATTGTCAAAACCTGTATTGAAAAAAGGAGACCGGTTATTGTTGCCACTCAGATGCTGCATTCCATGATTGAATCCCCCAGACCCACAAGGGCTGAAGTCTCTGATGTTGCAAATGCCTGCCTGGACCGCGTGGATGCACTCATGCTTTCAGGAGAAACCGCCAATGGGAAATATCCTGAAGTAGCTGTCAGAACCATGGCCAAGATTGCCAAGGAAGTCGAGGATAAAAAAAGCAGCTATGTTAATGTTCCCTATTCCATTGATAACACGATAACCGCTTACCTTGCCAAGGCGGCAGTAAAGGCCTCTTTAAGATTGGAAACAAAAGGAATTGTGGCGGATTCTTTCTCTGGAAGGTCCATTCGTGCCCTTGCTGCTTACCGGGGAGACAGTCCCATATATGCTCAGGTCTATAACCGCCAGGTCATGCGGCAGTTATCTCTATCTTTTGGTGTATTTGCCGACTATGTTCAAATGGATGTGAACAGTATAAAGCCATTGAAAAAAGCCGTTTCCAGGCTGGTGGAAGAAAAATGTTTTAAAGATGATGATTTGATCATTGTCCTTGCCGGCAGCTTTGGCATGAGACATGGTGCATCATATATTGAAATCAGTACAGCCCAAAATTTTAAAAAAAGACAAACCTAATAAAATAGATCCTGGGCATTATAAGAACTTCGAACAAAAGGTCCTGCCGCCACTTTTTTAAAGCCAATCTGTCTGGCTTTTTTTTCAAGCTGTTTAAATTCTTCCGGAGAATAATATTTTTGAACTGCCAGGTGGGCTTTTGTGGGTTGAAGATATTGACCAAGGGTTAATATATCACAGCCTGCCTTAAAAAGGTCCTCCATGGTCTGTTCAAGTTCTTCAATTCTTTCTCCTAAACCTAGCATGATCCCTGATTTGACAGGCATTGACGCTTTAATGGCTTTTACATTTTTGAAAAGATCAAGTGATTGCTGATAATTGGCTTCCGGTCTTGCAGTTGAGTAAAGAGATGGAATCGTTTCAATATTGTGATTCACTACATCTGGATTTGCAGATACAACTATTTTTAATGCTTCTATATTCCCTTGGAAATCAGGAATTAAGACTTCTACTTTTGGATTGTTCGGCAGGGTGTTTTTAATGGCTTTGATGGTATTTGCAAAATGGGCAGCACCTCCGTCTTCAAGGTCATCCCTTGTAACAGAGGTAACCACAACATACTTTAAATTTAAATCAAGAGCTGCCTTGGCAACTCTCATGGGTTCGTCTTGATCAAGAGGCAGGGCAGGGGCAAAGCCAATATTGCAAAATCTACAATTGCGTGTGCAATTGGAACCTAAGATCATAAAGGTAGATGTATCTTTGGAATAGCATTCAAACATATTTGGGCAGTTGGCTTCCTGGCATACTGTATTCAGCCCGGCTTTTGAAATAAGGTTTCTTACCCGTTGATAATCACCTCCCCTGGGAAGTTTTTTCTTAAGCCATGACGGTTTTCTTATTTGTTTTGTTTCACTATACATTCGTGCACCCATTTTTCATAAAATTAAAATTCATCTTAAATTTCATTGTAATTGTTCAGCCCGTCAAAAAAAAAATCCCTAAAGCCCTGTCTGATGTATATTTGCAGGAGGTTAAGCGAATAGCCTCGAAACAAATATCCATCAGATAGGGCGGATTCAAGTGTAAGAGCTGAATAATTACATTTCATTTATAATTAAATCATTAGTGTTGGCGACAGATTTTAAATCGGTTTTTTTATAGTCAAATACAGATGAAAAATGTTTGACAAAAGCAATTTTTATTTGATCCATTGAAATAGTAGATTCGTTAATACTGCAACACGATTCAGATTTAAGTTTTTCTTTTTTAATGGATGTCATGGATACATTGGCAAGCCCACAGGGGTTGATCCATGAAAAGGGTTCAAGATCAAGATTGATATTCATGGCAAGGCCATGAAAGGAGATTCCTTTTTTAATTGAAATACCGACGCTGCCAATCTTAGAATTTTGAACCCATATACCATGATTCCTTTGGTCTCTGTTTGCATTAATACCAAAATCAGCAGCTGTTCGTTTCATGATCTCTTCAAGGCCATGAACAAATTCTTTTACACCAATTTTATTTCGTTCAAGGTCAACAATGGGATACATAACTGCCTGGCCCGGGCCATGATAAGTGATGTTTCCTCCGCGGTCTGTTTGAACAACATCAATTTTTTTAGCAGCTAAAAATTCTTTGGAAACACTTAAATTTTCTTTTCCGCCTCGTTTACCAAGTGTGAAGACAGGAAAATGTTCCACAAAAAAAATTTGATCTATAATAAGACCAGTATCGATCTTGGCGTTTAATGCTTGAATCTGTAGATCAAGCGCTCTTTTGTATTCTAAAATATTAAGATCTATAAATACGGCAGAGCGCTTTTTTATGTTTATCCTCTCAGACATGGTTTTCTTGCTGCTGCAACTTCATCTAACCGTGTAACTTTTGTCTTATGGGGTGCTTTTTTAAGCTTTTCAGGATTTTCTTGGGCCTCTTTGGCAATAGCTTTTACCGCAGAAATAAATTGATCAATATCTTCTTTTGATTCAGTTTCCGTGGGTTCCACCATAAATGCTGAGTCAACAACCAGAGGGAAATAAACAGTGGGGGGATGAAATCCATAATCAAGGAGCCTCTTTGCCATATCCATCGTAGTAATGTGATATTCTTTTTGAAATTCATCATTAAAGACACATTCGTGCATGCATGGATAATCATAGGGAAGATTCAAAGTGCCTTTTAAACTTTCCTTGACATAATTTGCATTAAGGACAGCTAATTTACTGGCATCTGTAAGCCCTTTGCCTCCCATGGAAAGGATATAGGCGTAGGCTCTTATCATGACACCAAAATGTCCATAAAAAGTATGAAGCCTGCCCATAGTATCAGAAAAATCTGTAACAAGTTTATAGGAATCCAGCTCTTTTACAATCCTTGGAACAGGTAAAAAGGGTTCAAGGGTTTTACCCACTGCTACTGGTCCTGATCCAGGGCCTCCTCCCCCATGGGGGGTTGAAAAAGTCTTGTGAAGATTAAAGTGAAGAACGTCAACACCGATTTCTCCCGGCTTGACAATGCCCATTATGGCATTCATGTTGGCACCATCACCATATACAAGTCCGCCTTTTGAATGGACAATATCTGCAATTTCTTTGATATTGGATTCAAAAAGGCCCAGGGTATTGGGGTTGGTTACCATTATACCGGCCGTTTCCTCATCCATGACGGCTGCAACAGCTAAAGGTTCAAGTATTCCATTGTCCCCGGATTTGATATTAATGGAATCATAACCGCAAAGGGATGCACTGGCAGGATTAGTGCCATGTGCTGTATCAGGAATAATAATCTTAGAGCGTTGTTTGCCCATTTTTGCATGATATGCATGAATCATGAGCATGCCGGCAAGTTCGCCATGGGCACCGGCAGCAGGCTGAAGAGTTACTGCATCAAACCCGGTCAGCTTTGCCAGGTATTGCTCAAGGTTGTACATCAATTTTAATGCACCTTGGGAAAACTCTTCTCCTGCAAAGGGGTGAGCGCCGGCAAATCCCTGGCGGGCAGCCTGCACCTCATTGGTTTTAGGATTATATTTCATAGTGCAGGATCCAAGAGGATACATGCCTGAATCCACTCCAAAGTTCCACTGAGAAAGGCGGGTATAATGTCTAACCACATCCAGTTCGGACAGTTGGGGAAGCTCTGGTGCATCACCTATAAGGTCTTTTTCAAGATCTGCCCTTTCTACATCCGGTTTTGGCAAAGATACTGCGCATCGGCCCTCACGGCTTTTATCCCAAAGCAAAGGTTCATTGAAAATAAGACCGCTTGTTCCAGGTTGCTTATTCATTCTTGCACCTCCTTTGCCAATTGATCAATGTCGCCTTTTGATATTTTTTCTGTTGCACAGAATAGATAATGATTTTTAAGTCCAGGATAAAACTTATCAAGACGCATTCCTGCAAATATACATTTGTCATTAATCAAGGCAGTTCTCTTTTGTTCAAAACTAACAGGCGCTTTCATAACAAATTCATTAAAAAATGGAGTTTCAAAAACAGACTCAAACCCAGCCTTTTCAAGGCTTGTTTTTAGATATACTGCTTTATCATGGTTTTGTTGGGCAATTTCCCTGATACCGATTTTTCCCACAGTGGCAAGGTAGACAGCAGCTGTCATTGCATTAAGCCCATTATTGGAACAAATATTTGAAGAGGCTTTTTCCCGTCTGATATGTTGTTCTCTTGTGGCAAGGGTTAAAACAAAACCGTCATCACCATTTGCATCTTTGGTTTTTCCGATTAATCGTCCAGGAAGGCTCCTCATCAGCTTTTGAGTGCCGGCAAGCAAACCAAGACCTGGACCACCAAATGATTTAGCAATACCGAGGCTCTGGCCTTCGCCCGCAACCAGATCAGCACCAAAACTACCTGAGTTTTTTAAAAGACCAAAAGCCAGAGCTTCAGTAAAAGATGCTATAAACAAAATCTTTTTTGCCTCTGCTACAGTTTTAAAAGAACTTAAATCTTCAATATTACCAAAAAAATTGGGAGACTGAACAGCAATCCCCGCAATATCATCCATGGCTCCAAGTGCTCCCACGTCTGTAAGGCCTTCTTTGGTATAAGGTATCTCAACAATTTCGTATCCCGCAGGGCTGATATATGTATCAATAATTTGTCTGTGACTTGGATGGGTAAGAGAAGAAACCGCAATCTTATTGGCATTTTTATTTTTTCTTAATGCAATCAGTGCGGCTTCTGCAAGTGCAGTCCCGCAATCATAATGGGATGCTGTGGCAATATCCATTCCTAAAAGCTCTGTTATCATTGTCTGGAATTCATAAATACCCTGTAAAGTTCCCTGGCTGACTTCCGGCTGATAGGGAGTATATGCAGTCATGAATTCCGATCTTGATATCAGGTATGGAATAATGGCAGGGATATAGTGGTCGTAGCTGCCGGCACCAATAAAACATTTGTAATCTTTACATGCGATATTCAAGGAAGCAAGTTCTTCCATGTGGGCATTAAGCTCCCATTCTGACAAGCTTTCAGGAATATCGAGGCTGTCCTTTGTTTTGAGATCATCCGGTATGCAGTTAAACAGGTCATCAAGACAAGATTGTCCTGCAACTTTAAGCATACTTTCAATATCTTCTTTGGTATGTGGAAGATACCGCATGATATTTTATCCTTTCAATGTGTCAAAGTATGCAGTTTTATCAAAAAGATCATCCAGCTGGGAGACATCATCCGGCTGAATTTTAACCAGCCATCCGTTTTCATAGCAGGATTCATTAACTAATTCAGGTGCATCTTCAAGATCTTCATTGATCTCTACAATCTCTCCTGATATTGGAATATAGATTTCTGAAACTGCTTTGACGGACTCTACACTTCCAAATTCATCACCTTTAGAAAAGGTATCTCCTTTTTCAGGAAGTTCAACAAAAACGATTTCCCCAAGCTGGTCCTGGGCATAATCATTAAGCCCAATTGTTACAATACCATCAAAAATTTTTGCCCATTCATGACTTTCTGTATATTTTACATCATCGGGTAAGTTAAGATCACTAATTTCTTTCATAAAAACCTCCAAATATTAAGTGTTAAATAAAATTGTTCAGTTTTTTCCTGGCAGTTCTGTCAGGTCGTATATCTGTTACAATGGTCGCATTTATAGATCTTTTGCCTTCTTTAAGAGTTAATGTCATACCAGGTTCAAGTTTTGTTGAGACAATTACAAAACCACAGCTAATACCTTTTATTTTTAAATCCCGGGGTAGATTCTTTGAATTAATGCTGACAATATTGCCTTTATACCAGCTGATCCCCATATCTGTAGCACAGGTAAGGACTTTACCAATTATATCATCATTCTTATCTATGGCATGGGTGTTGTTTCCTGTAGAAACTTTTCTTAAAGAATCCCCTACAAATGGGTAGATAAATTGATCATTACTGCCTGATAAAAGAGAATCAGCTCCTATAAATTTTTTTGTAAAAGATTTTTTGTCTTCAGTATAAGGAAGAGCAAAATCCCAGGGATGATTCAAAAATTTCCAGTTTCCAATGTCCTGGTGGGATAATGGCAGGCATGCACCGGCTCTTAAAGAATCCCTGGAACCCAAACCGCAAGCAATAATTTTAAATTCTTCTCCAGCTATTAAAATGTCTTCCCAGAGCTTGACAATTGCATCAGGGTTTATAAATATTTCAAAACCAAATTCACCGGTATACCCTGATCTTGATAACAATACCGGAGTTCCGTCTAAAAGTTTAACCATGGATTCACCCAGGGCTGATTCATCAAAGTTGCCCTTAAATGAAAAATAAGGCATTTTATTAAAAACTATATCAGGGTTTTGAAGCACTTTAGAAAGAATACGGGCAGAATTGATTCCCTGGATATCCATTTTTCCAACTTTTTTAGTTAAATCTTCAATGCATACATCCAGGCTTGCTTTGTTTGCATCAAGATGGTGAGCAATTGTTGCTCCCATACCTGCATTGACACAAATCATGAAAAAATCATCTGAAAATTTATAAACAATAGCATCGTCTATACAATGACCATTTGTATTCAAAAAAGCGCCATATATACAACAACCTTTCTTTAGTGTGTTAATGTTCCTGGTAAAACAATAGTTGATCAGCTCAAAAGAATCGTTTCCAATAACGTTGATGCAGGCCATGTGGCTGGTATCAAATATGCCTGCTGATTTTAAAACAGCAAGGTGCTCGTTTTTGACTCCGGTTTCATACCAAAGCGGCATGTTAAATCCACCGAAATCAGCCAAATTAGCTCCTGCTGATTTATGCCAGCCAATTAAAGGCGTGATTTCCAAACTGGTATTCATGAAACTATCCTTATTTGTATTATCTAAATTAAAAAACATATGGCACTTTTAAATTATAGGATTTATATATGACAAAAGTTTCTACAGAATTGATACCTTTGATTTTTGCGATTTCTTCTGTGTAAAACTCAAGAAGGCCAAAACCTCTTTTAAAAAGAACAAGCACTAAAAGATCATATCTTCCCGTTACCACACTAACTGAAATAACACCTTTGAGTTTGCTTATCTCTTCACCTTTTTCAACCAGATTCATATCTGCCAGCTTGATTCCAATAATAACGGCACGATGACCTGGCAGGGTTGCAGGGTCAACAAGACCGCAAATTTCAAGTACACCTTTTTCCTGGAGCTTATTCACTCTGGACCTTACAGTGTTTTCTGTGATGGATAGTTTATCAGCAATTTTTTTAAAGGATTTTTTCCCTTGCTTCAATTCTCTGATAATGTCAATGTTGGTATCATCAATCTTCATGGTTTCCTCATTTTTAGCTAAAAATTTGTGGAAATAATAAAATTTACCAAATTAATATTGAAAAATATCTTAGAATAATGATATTGTCAAATAAAATTTAAAAAATTTGTGAAAAATCAAATTTTTATAATACAAATTAAGGTAATCCATTTAGATTTTATCCCTTTAGAGATAATTTAGGACATGTAATAAAATCATAATATAATTAAAATTGTATCATAATATTACAGGAGAATCATATGCATAGGAAAATTATTATCATTGGTGGAGGCCCGGGAGGATATATTGCAGCACTTAGGGCAGCAGCTTTAGGAGGGAGTGTGACCCTCATTGAAAAAGAAAATTTGGGTGGCACCTGCCTTAACTGGGGATGCATACCATCAAAAATCATGAAAAATACAGCTGATATTTTTCTTAAATTTTTAAATGCAGATAAATTTGGTATCAATGTTGCCGGCAATGTTACTTTTGACATGAAGTCATTGATGGAAAAAAAAAATAAAATTCTTGAGACCCAGAGAATTGGAATAGCCGCTCTGTTGAAAAATAATGATGTTGTTCTGGAAATGGGCAGGGCAGCTATAAAATCTAAGGGAAGTGTCGAGGTTACAACAAAAGATGGCAATAAAAAAGAACTTTATTATGACAGATTGGTCATTGCCACAGGAACTAAACCTTTGAATGTTGAAGATTTCCCTTTTGATCATAATCATATTTTGTCTTCCAATGATATTCTGCAATTGGATAAGATTCCAGAATCAATCCTTATTGTAGGAGGCGGGGTTATAGGTTGTGAATTTGCATTTATATTTTCCGCCCTGGGATCAAAAGTGACCTTGGTTGAGGCCATGTCAAGACTCCTTCCATTGCCTTTTGTTGACCAGGACTGTTCCAAATTATTGTTAAAAGAGATGAAAAAAAGAAAAATTGCTGTTTTTTGTGATACAATTGTCAAATCATCGGAGATAAACGATGATCAAATTACCATCCATCTGGACCTTTCCCCATTCACTGATAACCCAAAGCCGAAAAAAATAACAAATAATCTAATTAAAGCCCAAAAAATGGCTGTCTGTATTGGCAGATCAGCACTGTCTTCTGACTTAGGGCTGGAAAATATAGACCTTTTAACCACTCCCCAGGGATGGATTGATGTCAATGAAAAACTGGAAACAAAAGTGGAAGGAGTTTATGCCATAGGTGATATCCTCGGACCTCAAAAAGTGATGCTTGCCCATGTAGCCTCCCATGAAGGAATTATCGCAGCCCAAAATGCAATGGGTTTTGAGAGTATAATGAATTATGATGTAATTCCAGGTGCTATCTTTACCATGCCCGAAATCGGAACTGTTGGATTGAGTGAGGCAGAAGCAAAGAAAAAAGGATATGAAGTGGAAGCATTCAGCATTAATTTTCGAACCCTTGGTAAAGCTCAAGCCATAGATGAGCTTGCTGGAATGGCAAAAATGATTGTTGAAAAAGGATCCGGCAAAGTTCTTGGAGTTCATTTAATTGGTGCCCATGCAACCGACCTTATTGCTGAAGCAACTCTTGCCGTTCAAAAAGGATTAAGTGCAGAAGATATCGCACACACCATTCATGCTCACCCAACCCTGGCAGAAATCATGGGGGAAGTTTCTTTAAAAGCGTGTGCGATATTGACTAAGGCTTGAACCTGTGTGTAATTATTCAGATCTTGCGCTTGAACCCGCCCTGTCTGATGGATATTTGTTTCGATGCTAAACTCTTAGGGTCCACTCAAAAATAACTGGTAATTAATTTTTGAGTGGACCCTTAACCTCCTGCAATTATCCATCAGACAGGGTTTTGGGGATAATTTTTTTTAACGGGCTGAACAATTACAATATTTTTTAACTTCCAAATGGGTTGGGAAACAAGAAGAATTCATATTGATTTTTAGCGATCAGGATTACTAAAATGAACATAATGGGCCGGCCCTGGAAAATGGGACCACTTGAAATTAAAAATAGCCTGGTAAGAAGTGCTACAGATGAAACATTGGCAGATAGCCAGGGGGCTCCTAGTCAAAAACTCATTGATGTCTCAGTAGAGCTTGCCAGAGGAGGCGTTGGCCTGATAATAGCCGGAACAGCCTATATCAGTCGGGAAGGAAGATGGGGTAAGAATACCACTGGAATGGACAATAATCTTCTTATCAAACCTTTAAGTAGATTATGCAGTGCTGTCCACAATGCAGGCGGGATTCTGGCTGCTCAATTATTGCATTGCGGTTCCACCATAAATCCGGCAATCCTGCATGAAAAAGAAGCACTTTTCGGCCCTTCTGCGATGATTGATCCTGTTATTGGTCTTCCAGTTGTGGCATTGTCTAAAGATCATATTTTAAGAATAGTGGATGATTATGCAAAGGCCGCATTAAGAGCTAAACAAGCTGGATTTAGAGCAATTCAAATCCATGCTGCCCATGGTTATCTTATCAATCAATTTTTAAGCATATCACGCAATCGGCGCAAAGACCAATATGGTGGATCTCTTAAAAATCGTGCCTTATTTTTGTATCAAGTATATGAGGCCATTATGGGAAAGGTGGGTAGAGATTTTCCCATATTTATCAAAATGAGTGCCTATGACGGATTCCCCGGTGGAGTAGAACCCTCGGATGCGGCTTATGTGGCATTGGCACTTGATAACATGGGGATCGCAGCCATCGAGGTTAGTGCAGGTACCCCTGAAGGAGCGAAAAAAGGTGGATGGGATCACATCCTTCCTGCTCCTTTCAAGGAAGGCTCTTTATTAAAATATGCCCTTAAGATCAAAAGAAAAGTAAATTGTCCGGTCATATCTGTGGAAGGATGGCGAAATCCATTGGAAATATCCAAAGCACTTGAAAAAATAGATGCGGTCTCCATGAGCCGTCCCTTTATCAGAGAACCGAATTTACCCAATCGATGGCTGGGCGGAGACCTTTCTCCTGCCCTTTGCATATCCTGCAATAAATGCCTTGATTTAACGTTGAAATCAGGATTGGGCTGTATTTTTCATAAATCCAATAAAAAAGGTCCAAGTTAAATTTTAATTTTTGCCCTTCTAACTGAAGGAAAAGTTTATCCGGCTCATGAAAAGCCCTTTGGTGAGCTTGTGGCACATTTACCTAAACTATTGTTTCCCATAAAGCTTGATACACTCATTTTTTTGTATATATCCCTGCTGGTACATTCAGGACAAAAAATATTTTTATCTTCGCCTGCAAAAACAAGTTTTTCAAATTCTTTTTTGCATTGATTACATTCATATTCAAAAATGGGCATTAATTCTATCCTTTTATATATATCTATCAATAAAGTTTTTTATCACTCACTTAAATATTTATATGAAATAATGCTGCAAACCACCATCTTTATTTCATGTTTTGCTGTGGGCTAATCAGGATCAATGTCCAAGGCGGGCCCGTGTCCGTTATTCAGATAATAATTCATTTTTCTTTTTAATCAATTGTTGTAAACAAAAAATTTATTAAAATTTTTTTTATTAACATTTCATAAAAATTCATTTAATCCATCGTTAACATGTTAATAAGCCATGTAAACACTTAACGAACTATTAACACTTTCTTTGCTTTTTTTTGCTTGTCAATAATCTTTAATTTTCTATTACTTTATAAAATTAAAGGCTTAGAATTATTTTTCTTTAATTGTAAATAGTGGCATGTTTGTTGATAAAGGTTAGTTAGGGGAGGGTAGCATCAAAATAATTGTATTCAAAAAATAAAAGAGAATTGAAAACATTAATTAAAAAAGGAAATTTAAGATGAAAAAAGTATTTGTGTATTTTCTTTTTTCTGTATTTTTTTTAAGTTCACCGGCATTTGCTGCTGAAGATATGGAAATACTTAAAAATGAATTAAAAAAGATGTCCCAGACCATGGAAGCGTTGCAAGAAAAAATCGAAACCATGGAAAAAGAAAATAAAGAAGAAAAAGAAGATGTTCAATATCTCAGCGATAGGGTTGACAAGGCAGAACTCCATACTGTTACAGATCGGGTCTCTCTTGGTGTTGAAGTAAGAGCAGAAGGCCACAGCCTACATTATGATAATATGCAGGTTGCGCCGTCTTCATTAGTTCAGGGCTTTTTTACCCCATATGCTTCCGGTGGATTTAACGGTGGAACTTTATCTGAGATCCAAACTCGGATTGGTGGAATGGTAGCATCCGGAATGGTACCGCCTACTGAAAAATATGATGCAGACAATGATTTTTTGCCCACCACCAAGTTTCACTTGAATATGAAGGCAAAGGTTAACAATAATTTGACTTTTAACGGCAGACTTGCCGCCTATAAGGTATGGGGAGACTCTTCAGGGATAAAAACCAATACAGGAAGCCTTGGAGATGTTACACTTGATGGTAATACATCTTCAGTTCCTCATGGTGATACTATAACCCTTGAAAGGGCATATTTCTTATATTCAAAGAATATTGATGAAATTCCCGTCAGTTTTTCTCTGGGCAGACGGCCTTCTACTGACGGACCACCAATGGAATATGGAAAAAACAGTCTGGAAGCAGGCTCTCCTCTTTCTACCATTATCAACTGGCAGTTTGACGGGGCTTCCTTGAACTTTGGTCTTGAAGAAGCTCTTAATATATCAGGAGCCGCATTTAAATTTTGTTATGGCCTGGGGTTTGAAGGCGGATGGGGAAATTCCTATTCACTCCAAAATACTTCATCCTACGTCGACGATGTCCATATGTTTGGGGTGATTGCAACCATTTATGATGATGATGCATTCAGTGCTGTTTTTAATTATGCCCATGCCTGGGATATTACCGACGGATTTACCGGTCTGACCCTTATGCCGTTTATTCCATATAAAAATGCTGACGGTACTTATAGTTTTGACCAGAATGTTGGCGGCTATATCAGCCGCATGCAGCCTGTAACTGAAATCGGAGACTGGGACGGGGCTTCTC